>Ga0196970_1000272_pt1 | contig 71606 bp, 107 predicted proteins | sample S1v_513CmetaG_FD_148672 | JGI IMG/M metagenome (GOLD analysis project Ga0196970, IMG submission 148672) | Soil microbial communities from Anza Borrego desert, Southern California, United States - S1+v_5-13C | ecosystem: Environmental > Terrestrial > Soil > Desert | place: USA: California...
GTCTTTCAACGCCACGTGTAAGCGATAGGTCATCGGTTCGAAGCCGGTTTCCAGCACCATCTATGACCCATGGAGGATTATGGGTCATTTTTTTATTTATGCTACAATAGCATTTTGAAGCGTATACAAACCTTAAATTAAATTTAAGGTTTGGTTCAACATGAAACAAAAGCTAAGTAAGGCAGACGCAGGGAGGCTAGGAGCAGAGAAGTCTAAGATAACTGCACAAAAGAAAAAACAAGAACGGATTTCTTTTTATTGCGAAAAGCCCTCATTATGTAATTTTTGTCAAAATCCATTAACATATGAAAAGCGAAATAATAAATTTTGTAATTCATCTTGTGCGGCTTCTTTTAATAACTTTGGATATGTTAAAAATCCCAACGGTGTAAATGGTTCTGTCTATAAGGAAAAAATTACTACTGCTGAAAAGAAAATAAAGCGCACGATTCGTTATTGTTTAAATTGTAAGAATGAAATTCGGAGTAAAAAATACTGCTCGATAAAATGCCAAAAAGACATTGAGTGGTCTAAAAGAAAGCAACAAATAGAAGATGCTCAATGCGCGGATTTTGGCACACACAGCAGAGCCGCAAAAAGATACATGTTAGAAGTATTTGGGCATAAGTGTTGCATATGCGAAATTGTTGAATGGATGAATAAACCAGTACCTTTAGTGCTAGATCATATAGATGGCAATTCCGATAACTGGATGCTATCAAACTTAAGACTAATATGCTGCAACTGTGACGCTCAGACTTCTACATACAAGTCCAAGAATACTGGCAACGGCAGAGCTTGGCGGAGACAACGGTATGCAGAAGGAAAGAGTTATTGATGGAATATGGTGTCCAATGTAGAGTAGAAGAAAAAAAGAAGTTAATATGTCAATTTTGCCGCTGTGGATCAGTTTCTGATGAGTATAATTTCGACATCGGTGTTGATTGCAGGGGAAGATGGTATATTGCTAGGCATCAATGCCATCATTGTGACAAATTTAATATCGTATATAGATTATATGATAAATCGGGAACAAATCAACACAATCTTTTTCCGTATGAAGGAAAGGTAAATATAAATAAAGTTCCTGATTATATTTTGTCCACATATTTAGAGGCTTGTGCTACATTATCTTTAAGTCCCAGCGCTTCAGCTACTCTTTCTAGAAAAGCTCTTCAAGCCATTTTGAGAGAACATGGTTATAATCAATATAAATTAATAGATCAGATAAAACAAGCTTCTGAGAACAATCTTTTTCCAAGCTATATATCAGAACTTATTGATCTAATTAGAGACATGGGGAACATGGGAGCGCATCCATGTGAAAACTATTTCATTGAACTTTCTTTAGAAGATGCTCAGTTAACTCTTGAAATTTTAGAAGACATAATAGAGTATCTCGACTATAAAAAGAAAGCTGTGGAGCGGAAAAAAGAATTTTCTGAAAAAAAAGAAGCTTCAAAGAAAAAGGAATGAAATGGCTAATATAAAGCTAGTATTTGAAGTGTGGCGCGATAAGAGCGGGAAGGTTGGGCATCCACCTGACTATGTGGGAGATTTTCATTCTGGGAGCACCTTCGACGCAACAATAGAGATTGATGAAGACAATGCAGAAGAGTTAAAAGAGTTTTTGCAGGCGGGAATTAAGCCTGTATTTTATGTTTCAAACGTAGAATAAACAACAACCTCTATTGTACTGCAATTAGAACTTCTAGAAAGTATAAAGATGCCCCCGAAACAAGTTATTGTAATGAGAAGATATTTTCCTGATGGGAAAGGCGGACGCTTTGAGATGCGTAAGGGCAAAATGATTGCTCAAGGCGCTCATGCTTCTCGTATGTTCTTAGTGCAGGCTATTAACCAAAATATACTTCATAACGAATATTTAAATAACATTGATCCTACGGAACTAGAAACTTCTGATCCAAGACCCAAGGGGATAAAGTACTATTTCCCTAAAATTCAGCGCGACTGGATTAAGGAAAAATTTACAACTATCTGTTGTCAGGTTAATGACGAAGAAGAGCTTGATGACATCTTTAATCGCGCAAGAGAAGCTGGATTAACGGTTCACATGATCACCGATTCAGGGAAAACCGAGTTTAATGGCGTAAACACCAAAACTTGTTTGGCTATTGGTCCAGATGAGCCAGAGAAGATTGACAAAATAACTGGACATTTAAAGCTGTTGTAATCACTTATAACGAAATGGAGCATTGCAGAATGCCTACTTTAAGATTTACATATTCAGCAGGAAGATTAGTAGCGGGGGTGGTTGAATCTAACTTAAAAGAATATTGCTTCTTGCGCAATTACAAAGTGAAAATCAATAAACTTGGTGGAGATTGGTTGTCTTCAAAGTTTGGAGTCATTATTGAGACCAAAACTGATAAACAGTTACAAGAAACAAAAGACGTAATTAAAGGCTGGATGAACAAGATGGAAAGAGCCACTTCGGAATAGGCATAATTCTTGCTCAATAGCAGATATTATGAATAGTTATTTTCTTTACCAGCATGAATATGCCAGAGCTACAAAATACATGATAAAGAATGCCCTTGTGTCTCCCACTGAGTTGCAAGAGCTTAAAAGTATTTCTGGCGGGTTTATGGAAGAAGAAGTTAGAAAAGAAATAACCCGCTTTATGGTCACAAAACTTTGGGGTATTGATCAAGTTTCTTGTGACGTTTTATTTTATGAATGGCTGCATCGCCGTAATGGTAATGCAGTCTATTTTATTGAAGATATGAGACTTTTGCATTTTATCGAGAGTGCAAAATTTACACTTAAGCCAGAATTACTTGCAATGCCGAGAGATTCTATAACTGTTGCTGTCCCGACTAAGGCTGGGACATTAAGAGGCTTCTTGCTGGCAAGAATCAACCCTGTCACTCATATTGAGCTAATGAAAGATTGGTTTAAGTGGGCGGGACTTGATATAGAGCCAACTTCAGATTTCAGAAATAAGGAACATTTCGGCGTCTCTACTGTCAATCCGCTAGACAGTTCAAGATTACGTGGCGTAGTTCCTATTGATGAAATAGAAGAAGCCATAACTCCTGACTGGTTTGAGAACCATACAAGTGAAGGTTCTTTATTTCAGCCAGATAGCGAAGACTCTCGTCAGCTTGCGCGGGTTATGAGTATTTCACTCAGATTTTTAGCCTACATGAGCGCATTCCCTGATTTGGTTAAACCAGGAATTCCTGATGGAATGAAACAGCGCGATTCCAAACACTTCAAAAACGTGAAAAATGTCTTAACTATAAAAACCCATCCTCGCGTTCATGCGAGTCCAGAGGCTCATTTTAGAAGATTTCATTTCCGCCACCTATATCATCAAAAGTTCCATCGTGATCAAGATGGCAATGTAAGAGTTATTCCAGTTATGCCAGCCATTATTGGAACTAAGGTTGATCCATATACTGCTGTCGCTCCAAAAAAATAGTTTTAGAATATTCTAAAGGATGGTTTGTAACGTATATTGAAGAGTAAAAGAGACAATCAGTTTAGATAAAAAGATAAAAGCTGATTAGTCTTAACATAAAATAGGGTAGATATTACAGGAGAAACCTTATGAGAACTAAAGGAACAAACGCCGAAGTAGGCGTAATTGTTGGACGATTTCAAGTACCCAACTTACATGATGCTCATATTGAGCTAATTAAGAGTGTATGCGATAAACACTCTAGAGTTCTAGTCTTCCTAGGACTTTCGCAATGTCTCGTTACCAAGAATAACCCTCTTGATTTCGAAGCGCGTAAGCAGATGTTGCTTCAAAGCTTCCCTGATATTAATGTTTTATACATTAAGGATTGTCAGAGTGATGAAATCTGGAGTCGAAAATTGGACGAGCAGATTCGTGATCTAATCGGTCCCAATCAGAACGCCCTGCTTTATGGAAGCAGAGATTGCTTTATCCAATACTACAGCGGCAACTTCCCAACTCAAGAGCTAGAATCTACCACATACATTTCGGGCACGGAAATTCGCAATAGTGTCGGTAATAAAGTCAAGGCATGTCCTGAATTCAGGGCTGGTGTTATTTGGGCAGCTTATAATCAATACCCAAAGGTGCACACCACAGTTGATGTTGCAATCTTCAATGAAGATAAGAGCAAGCTTCTTCTAGCAAGAAAAGCTTATGAGCAAAAATATAGGTTCGTGGGCGGTTTTTCGGTCCCAACTACAACGTGCTTTGAAGCTGATGCACGTAGGGAGGTTCAGGAAGAGGCTGGAATCGCAATTACTGATCCTCTCTATATAAGTAGCGCTCTTGTTGATGATTGGCGCTACCGTCATGAGGGAGATAAGATCAAAACTATCTTGTTCGCAGCAAAGATATTCAGTGGCAGACCGCAAGCTGGCGATGATGTTGCTGAAGTTCGTTGGTTCGCTTTTGATGGTGATGATAAGAAAAAAGCTCTCGAAGCATTGAAAGAAAATATTGTTGATGAACATAAGCCGTTAGTGGATATGCTAATTAAGAAGATTGATAGAATAGTTTTATAAGCAACACCCTTGATTCATCTAGATAAAGATAATGATGGAGTCAAGGCAACAAAAATATGGAAAGATACAGGTGATTCCTATGACTACAGCAGTTGCAATACAAACAGCCAAAGGGCTGATGAACAATTATATTTTACGCACTGATGCGTACAAACAAACTCACTGGCTACAGTATCCAGATGGAGCAGAAAGAATTTTCAGCTATCTTGAAAGCCGTGGTGGAGAATACGACGAAACTGTATTCTTCGGACTTCAGTACTATTTAAAAGAGTACCTGCAAGGCGTCGTCGTCACGCAAGAGATGATTGATCAAGCAGAAGAGATAGTTAATAAAACTTTTATGGGTCAAGCCTTCTTCAACCGAAAAGGTTGGGAAAAGATCGTTAACACTTACGGCGGGAAACTGCCTATCCGCATTAGAGCGGTTGCTGAGGGAACTGTCGTTCCTGTATCGAACGTGTTAATGACCGTTGAAACAACTGTTGATGATCCCGACATTATCTTCATTGTCGGCTTTGTTGAAACAATGCTAATGAAGCTTTGGTATCCAATTACAGTAGCTACGCAAAGCTATAAAATCAAAGAAATTATTCGCCAGTATGCAAATCTTTGCGGAACCCAAGTAAATCCATTTGCTCTGAATGACTTTGGATATAGAGGCACTTCGAGTGAAGAGAGCGCAGCACTTGGCGGGGCAGCACACTTGGTAAATTTCGAAGGAACTGACACCACACGTGGCGTTCTTCTCGCAATGAGCTATTATGGTGCTGAAGTAAATGGCTTTTCGGTAATGGCGGCTGAACACAGCACTGTAACAAGCTATGGTAAAGAGAATGAAGCTAAAGCTTATGCAAAGTTTATGGATGCTTGTCCTACTGGATACCTGAGCATCGTGTCGGACAGTTACGATTACTACAATGCCGTTGAAAATATCTATGGCAAAGAGCTTAAAGAGAAAATCTTAGCTCGTGATGGCAAACTAGTTGTACGTCCTGATAGCGGCTATCCACCTGAGGTCTGTCTAAAGACGCTAGAACTGCTTTGGGAAGCCTTTGGAGGCGAAATAAACGCCAAAGGGTACAAAGTCCTCAACCCGAAGGTTGGAGTGATCTACGGCGACGGAATCAACGCTCAGATGATTCGTGAAATTCTTGAGACGATCACAAAAGCTGGATTCTCGATTGATAACGTAGTGTTTGGCATGGGCGGGGCGCTATTGCAGCAGGTTAATCGTGATACGTGTAGATTTGCTTTTAAGTGCAGCGCCATTAAAGTCGATGGCGAATGGCGCGATGTATTTAAGCAGCCAAAGACTGACGATGGTAAAAAGTCGAAGCGTGGCAAGTTAGACCTTTGCTGGAACCGATACGACGAAACGTATGTAACCAGAACTCCAGGAAAATTGGAAAATGGCGACATGCCAGTTATGGAAACCGTTTTTGAAAATGGTGAGATTCTAAAGAATTACACTTTTGATGAAATTCGGGAAAATACAAATTAAAGGCTAACCCCCGCTCTTTCGAGCGGGGGTTTTTTTGAATATATCATATATAAATTTACTATAGTAATAGAGGATGTGCAATGACACAAGATAAACTAAATTTTGGCTTAAGAGGACATGTAGAAACTATTAAAAAGTCCTTTTGGGGTGTTTCGCTTAAAAAATGCAAAGAGTGTGATATAAAGTCAGATTCTCACATGTTTAGAGTCGTTCATGCTATTGGCATCGGAAGAGTAGACTGGATGTATTGTCCCGATTGCGCTCCCACAATGGAAGTTGCTTGGAAGAAAACTTGTAAAATACTAATCCCATTCCTAAAGAGAGAAATTGAAGAGAAAGAAGCTAGCATTAAAGCAGGAGAAGAGCTTGAAGACTAAATAAAAAGGTTTCTCGCTTGTATCACAGGTAGTGATTCTATTATGAGCGTAAATGCACTAAAAAGACAACCATACGGCAACAATCGTGTATTAAATCATGAAGGTACTTTGCTGTTCAAGTGTTCTTATAAGAAAATCAAATGGTATTTAGATAGAAATCTAGCTGAGATTGTGTCATTGGAGCCAATGACTATTCGCCTAAAGTTCGTTCCAGGCGGTAATGGTCATGTAGGTGATCCATACCATCTTTCCGACAAAGCAAATATATGCGTTGTGTGTGGCAAAGAGGATGATCTATCAATGCACCACATAGTTCCTCATTGTTACCGTAGGCATTTTCCTTCCGATTGGAAGGAACATAACAGTCACGATGTTCTTCCACTATGTTCTCATTGTCACACTTCGTATGAAAAGCATGCTACCGAATTTAAAAGAACTTTGGCAAATGCTTATGATGCGCCATTGTCTGGTGAGGAATTTGAGGAAGTTCGTCGGATTGCTCGTGCTGGAGCATATGCTCGTGCCATATATCATTATGGTGACAGAATACCAGATGAGCGTCAAATTGAGATGCTTGATCAGATTACAGCTTTGCTTGGAACCAACGATTTTAGTATAGAGTCTGTAAAAGATTTTATTCCAGAAAAGCCCACCAGCTTGAAGGATTGGAATTTGCGCACCCATGGCGAAATCGTAGCAGAGAAACTTGACGACTTGCAGAACTTTGTTAGAACTTGGAGGCTGCATTTTGTAGACATAATGGAGCCTAGACACATGCCTAAGGCATGGAGCGTAGACTATATTAAAATTAGACGAATCGATAATTAATTTTCGGTGATGAATAATATATACAAGAATTTGTTCTCTTATTGAGGTAAAGAATTAATGGCAAAAAAGAATTTTGCAAATGGGCAAGAAGTGTACTTGCTTCATCCCGAAAGTGGAATGAAGTACAGGGGTAGTATTGTCGGCAAGCGAGAAATGGACAAAAGAGAGCATGATGTCTACATCGTTCGTTTTGTTGATCGTCCTGTGCATTATAACGAATATCCGTGGGAATGTACTTTAATCTCAGAGAAGTATCTGACAGAAGTAGAAAATGTGCAGCATGCAACTATTGCTCGTCGCAGAAGCTGGTATGAAGAGCTTGAAATCATGCAAAATGATTATGGCGTTGCAGGCAATGGAGTCGTAGGTGAAGAAATTGCCGAAGACCCTGCTTGGGGCGAAGCTGATGGTGACGGTCCTCAGTTCGCTGACGACTAAAAATTATTAATTAAGTTAGCCAGTCTTCGGACTGGCTTTTTTTATTTGCAAGTATAATTCAAAAGGTTTTTAGGCTCAGACAAGAGAAATACTCTTATATCAATATATAAGAGGTAATCAATGCGTATTGTCGGTTCTGATAGCCATGCTCAAAAATTCATTAATAATAGCGGCGGACAACTTCTAGTAGGTCATGTAGTATCAATTGATTCCTCAAACGCTGACTCCAGATATATAAAATTCCCCACAATTGAAGGTGAAAAATATGTGGTGGGTGTAGTCGCGAGAGTCAGCGAGAATGGTAGCACTGTGTATGTTATTCGCGTTGGATACGGGTTAGTATATGTTGATAATACAAATGGTGCTATTGCTATTGGCGATAAACTAATTGCAAAAGGTAATAATGGTGGGCTTGCGGTACGCTGCAATGTAATTCCGCCTTCAGAAGAATACTCGATTGGTATCGCTTTAGAAGCATATGATAGTCCAACAGCAGGGCTTATTAAAGTTGACCTCACTTCTGTCACTTCAAGTACGGCTGGTCTTGCATCCGCTGGCGGATTAAGTGCAGTCACAAGTGTTAATAATCAAATTGGAGAAGTAGAGCTTGATTATACTCATGTAGGAGCCGCTGCGGAAACCCATGATCATGGCATAAGCGATATTACTTCTTTGCAGACTATACTTGATGGTAAAGCATCAACTTCCCATACTCATTCTTTTTCTGAAATTACAGGAAGTCTTCTGCTTTCTCAAGGCGGAACAGGCGTAACCGCTGTAGGTGAACCTGGGCAAGTACTTGCTACTAATACTGCTGGGACTGGCACTGAATGGATTGACATGGGAAGCGGCAGTGGTGATGTAATTACTACTGCAAATAATGTATTTACTGGAACAAACACTTTTAGAAATATAAATCTTAACATGAGCGGTTCTACGTTGCTCGCGCCACGCGAATTGACATTTTCTAATTTTGGAGATGGCAATGGTTGGAGATTGATGGATATGCTTCAGGCTGGCTGGGCGCAAAGAAACCAAATTTACAGCTATTGGGCACTAGAACTTTGCGGAAATCAAAGAGGTTCAATTCCAGAGTTTATCCCAGGTGTGTTATCAGATGCTGCTGTTCATGTTAAAAATGGATACGCCTCCTCTCCTGTTTTGGTTGTTAGCGGGGCGGCAAGCCAGTCTGGAAATCTTCAAGAATGGAGAAATAGCTCAGGGACGGTGCTTGCTAGTATTTCTTCGACTGGAGCGCTTTCTGCTACTGGACTATTGACCACTTCAGGGAATAATACTTTTACTGGAACAAATACATTTAATAATACAGTAACCATCAATGGAGTTAGGGCAACTACTGATTTAGATACATTTGCTCAATATCTAGAACTAAGATCAACAACTGCCAATAGAGATACGTCAATTAGACTTATTCCAAATGGCAATGGAGACAGAGCATTCTATTCAGCTTTTAATACAGACTGGTCTGTAGATTCTACGAACTATCAGGTGGTTGATTTTGGTGTTCATTGGGATCAAGCCACTGCTATTTTACAATCCTCTGCTGGCGGAACCTACTCTCGTCTCCCATTGGCATTAAGTGCCGATGGGACGTTAACTCAGCTAGTGCTAAATAATACTGGGTCAATTTCCTTTGGTGGAAATGTTATGGTAAGCGGAGACGGAAGCAGTCAAGCATCTCCTAGGCTATTTGAAGTTGATTTATCTAGCGGTGAGGCTCTAAGAGCATTTAACGCATTTCAGTTAGGGTGGGGAACTTCTCTTCAAATTACAAGTTATTGGGGTGTTGAGATACATGGAAATCGTCAGACAGGAGGAGTTCCTGCCTATCGAACGGGTGTTTCTTCAGATGCAAGCTTGCTGGTAGCTGGATATACAACTACTGCCCCTGTAGTTGTTGTTCAAGGTGCAGCAAGTCAGTCGGGGAATCTTCAAGAATGGAAAAACAGCACAGGCACTGTGCTCGCATCTGTTTCGGCAGCGGGTAGCTTTGTTGGTTCTGGTTCTGGATTAACTTCTATACCAGATTCTGCTTTAACAACTAACATTGCTAAATTGAACGGAACTAATATCTTTACTGGAAGCAATTCCTTTAACGGCGGTACAAATACGCTTAACGTTGGTTCGGGAAATAATTATACAACGTATGATTATTTTAATGTACGAGCGGGTTCTGGAAATTCTGGTTCACTTGGACTATATGATGGTGCTGGTAACAGAGTCATTATGCAATCAGCAGTAGCTTCTAGTATAACTAATGCGGGTGATGCAATATTTGCTGCTTTTGCATCGGGAAGTCGATTTAGAATACTTGTGAATGGACAGACTGCTTCAAATGAGCAAGCCATGCATGTTAGTTCTAATGGTGTTGGAATTAACAAACGCTTGAGGGTTGGCTATAATGCAGAACCAACCCCTCCATCATCTGGTGCTTATATACAAGTTTCTGCTTCCGAATCGGCATCTTCGGCAACTCTCACAGGTCAATCCGTTTCATGGACAGCAACGCACACAACAGGAACCATGACTAATGCCTATGGCGTGCTTATAAATGCTCCAACAAAACCAGGAGCAGGCGTGATTACCAATGCATACGGATTATATGTTGCTGCTCCAACAGTTGCTACCAATAATTACTCTGCATATTTTGCAGGAACAACTCACTTTGCAGGAAGCATCACCTCATCTGCGAGCAATACATGGACTGGAACAAATACCTTTTCAAATAATGATGGGATAATAATAAAAGACGCAGGGGGTGGCGGACTGAAAATTTATCCTAACACCTTAGATGGACCACGGCGCGTTTGGAATTTCTATCAACAAAGCGTAAACAATGGAATTACTTATGAGCTTGTTCCAAATGGAACTGCCAATTTCTCAAGATTCACTGCTAACGGCTCAGATGTTATGGCAGTGCCTGCAAATTTTAGAAAATTTGATTTAGGTTTTAATAACAGCGGGCAATTAGAAATTCATACGCGAGCAGGCGGAACTGGCGTAACAGACGACATAAGATTTATGTGGAACAACAGCGAAAAGGCGCGGCTTTCCACATTAGGTTTTGAAGTTGGAAAGTTGTTTTCAAAGTCTGGAGATACGGCAACAGGTTACACGCAAGCGCAAATCCAATTAGGATATAATGGGAATACCTATCCTCATTTTATCCACTCTCGTCATAGTCCAACATCTGATCAAAATGCAATAGACTTTTATACCTGTGATGGAACAAACGCTGGTGTGTATCCAACCAATGCTGTGCATAATATGACAATGCGTGGTGGCAAGATTGGTATTGGTGGAGTAACTTCTCCTACAACCGCCCTAGAAGTAAGTGGGACCGTTACAGCAACCGCGTTTGTAGGAGATGGTTCTGGTCTTACTGGAATAAGTGGAGGTTCGGGAGATTCTCCTATTGGATTACATACAATATACTATCCCGCTAACGCTATGTTCCCAAGAACAGATAATGGAGCAGGCGCTCTTGTATACGTCCAAGTTAACTCAACTGGTCCAAACTTCCCAGCCCTTCTATTTAACGGAACAACAGATTCTTATGCTCAATTTACTGTAGCAATGCCAAAATCATGGGATGAGTCAACAGTTACGGTTCAGTTTATATGGTCTCATGCTTCTGGAGCAACAACATATAATGTTACATGGGCAGCAAAGGCAGTATGTATTGGGAATAGCGCGTCCATGAATACTAGCTACGGCACGGCAGTTACAGTTGCATCAAGTGGTGGAACGGCAGACACTTTATATACATCGGCTATTTCATCTTCACTAACAGTGGCAGGAACTCCTAATTCAGGCGGAGTTACCTATATTAGCTTTGAGATAAATAGAGTCACTGCCGATGCATCGGATGATCTTGATGTAGATGCTAGACTTCACGCAATAGCTATCTTTTACTCAACAGATGCTGCAACTGATGATTAAAATGAATAAATATTTCGAAATTCTCTATTAAAAGAGAATGTATAATAACTTTTTGGTTAACAATGTTCCCCTTTTTTAAATCCATTAAATACACGCAAATGACTATTGATCGTTTTGTGGCTGATCCCCTATGGCGTAATGTGTACCATGAATCAGCAGCCAAATGGTATAACACCAAAGTTATTGGCGGATATCTTGTTAAAGATGACGATTATACTCCACGTCACTTCAACATAGTAGTTGATCTAATCGCGCATATTTTCCGCAACGGCGAAGCGCTTGGAGAGCCAATGAACCAAATGATTAAAGATAGAGTCAGCAAAATCAATTGGAACAAAGTAGTAAATGCATTGGACGAACAATTCAAAAATGGCAAATTTAAAAAGAGAGAATAAAATTCCAGCTTAATGGTAACTAAGGCATGGCTATAAGAGTCGAGAGACGTAAAATCATAGAAGCACTGCAAGAGCACGATGAAGTTGAAATTCGTGCTTGTGGTAATTCAATGACCCCAATAATTTATACAGGTGATTTGATAACGCTATCTTCAGATATTTCAAACATTGAGGTTGGCGATGCTGTATTTTGCAAAGTCAGAGGCAACAAATTCTGCCACAAGGTTACAGCAATAAGAGGCAATCAATATCAAATCTCAAACAACCACGGACATGTGAACGGCTGGATAACCAAAAATGCGATTTATGGAAAGATGGTCAAGGTGGAGAGAGGCAAGAAGGGTTAAAAAAGCCTCTTCTCTTTCTGATATATGTAAGTTAAAAAACCCAGTGATCCAATTTACTTACATGCATACTCGTGATCATTCATGTTATACATGTGGATATGAGTTTACTCATTATTTTCACATCCACGAATCCCAGCATTGTCCTAACTGTAAATTATTTGAAAAGGAAACGTCTTAAAAGTAAATGATTAACACAACTTCAACTAAGAAAGATAGGTTGACAAGATCGCGTCAAGCTGGATGCTTGGGGTTGGTTCTTGCACTAATTGTAATATTTGTCGGTATTCAGTCTGCATGGGATACTCCCGATAAAGTTGTTCGTATTGATGATATAGCCGAAGTCTATTATGATAGTTTTGATAATTATAGATACCTAGTACGCCAGCATGATGGCTCTATGAAAATGGAATCAAGATCATATATGAGAGCCGATGTTCGTATTTATGATGATACTCCAAGCGAAGATAAAATGTACGCACTTGAGTATCATAATGCAACATGGCTACATACTTATTCCGTAGATCGAGTTGAAATTCATATCCACAAAACTTCGTCGCTAAAAGCTGGAGAAATTAGAAACTCTCATTCCTATAAACCCAAAGAAATAAAAAGGATTATCCATGAGCCTGGAAACAATTATTCAAGAACTACGTACTGAAAATGAACGCGCCCATGCAATTTGGGGCGGACCAGAACATGATGATCAACATGATCAACATGATTGGACTAGATATATAATGGTCTACTTAGGAAAGCTGTCAAAAGATAATGTGCCCGATGAATATTATCGGGAATGCATGCTAAAGATTGCTAACCTTGCAGTGGCATCAATAGAATCACTTGATCGAAAGAATCCTGAAGCTAAAGGCATTATGTACGAGTGAAAAACAGCAAACCAAAGCCATTGAGCCGTGAATTTTTACTTAAGCGTGGCTTTTGTTGTAGATGCGGTTGTGTAAATTGCCCGTGGGATTTTAAAAAGATACAGGATAAAGAAGTAGATAAAGGAAAGTAAACAGAATGGCTAAGACTCTCGATTTCCTCTAGGTAAATAAACCTAGAGGGAGTAAAAGATGCACATATCAAACAAGTACGTCCCATTTGGAAGAGGGCGCAAAATTTGGGCATGCTGGAAGGCACACCCAAAAACTCTGCGTGGAGAACAAGCGGAATGGTACACAAAGTACCTTGCATGGGGGTGGAAGCACTATTTAGCCTATGCACAGGAAGAACCACAGCCATGGGAGACTAACACCCAGTTCGGAGCATATCCTAAAGACAATGGGGCGTGGGCTGGAAACCGCTTTACCAGAGTAAAAGACGAGAAGCGTAGAAATAATAAAATTCATCGCCAGAGAGAAAGATGCCTCACAGATCGTTACCTTAAAAAAGGTGACTACGAAGATGATATAGAGGGATTTTATATCTCTACTGGCTATTGGGATTAATACTATACGGGCGTGGCAGAAACGGATATGCACTCTCCAAACAACCCGAATGGCTAAGAGAGCGCCCTTAAGTGGGCGGTTTGAGAGCTTTAAGAGTACGGTAAATATAGCAGCATTGCTGCGTTCCCCGAAATTGGGCTGTGACACGGGATTTACGAATGCACCAGAAGCGAGCCTTCATTAGAAATAATGCGGGTTGGGGAACCTTAACCCTCGCAAGGGAAGCCAGTTACCTAGAAGTGTCAGTTCAAACATATGCGGGTTCAAATCCCGCCGCCTGTACCATTTTATGAATAAAAATATACCTCTAGTGTATTTCAAGTATCAAACACACTAGAGGGATATTTTATGGGTAGCTGGAGCGCAACATGTGGTGTTACAAATTTACCAATACACGAAGGTCATGAAGTAAGGGTATTCTTTATTAGAGAAGGAAAAACGCCTGACGGAAGTGACGCAAGCTATTCAAACGAATTATGGAGTCCTCTAACACACGGGCTAAAAGCAGAATATAACGATTATGGAACGTATGAGTTTACTGCGTCAGAAGTCGAAAAAGAACTAGCCCTTAATGTAATAAAGCAAAATCTTATCGAGTTAGAAGTTGGGGAAAACAAATATCACGATATAGCAGTTAAGAAAGAAGGCTTTTCTCTAAATAAAGCTGTTGAAGCAACTCGTGAAGGGCGTTTAAAAATTAATTATCCGCGTACAGTGCGAATTAATGATGAAGTGCATGGCAGTATGTGGACTATGAAAAATATTCCTACTCGGCTTGGAATTTTCGTAGTGCATGAGTTTGCATATCAAGCAATGATGAATCGCGATCAAAGAGAGATGGCGGCTTATATTAAGCCTGTAGATAATTCATATATCGATAAATTTATTGAGCAACTTGTTGAAAATTGCAAGGAAACAACCGAATATAAAGCCATGGGACTCATGAATTGGATTAATTGTGATTTTTCAGCAACGCGCCATCCATTATGCGGGATTTTAAGCAGAACTTCGGGTATGCATCTCGCTGATCTTAGTTCTTATACAATTGAGTTTTTAAAATTAGCCAAGGCAGAAAAATTCGATGCCATTAGAGAAATATGTCTTGAACTAAATGGTTACGTGGACTTCTTGGACAATATGAATTTAATGAGAAAACAGTTTATTACTCAAATTGGAGCGGGTTCCCAATGCGAAGAATATGCTCTCCATAAGCTTCTTCTCCAAAAATCTCTTGAGCATATTGAGAAAGATATAACTGATAGAGATTTTTAATCAAGCTATTTAGCGTATACAATCCTCATAATCATTGATTGTGAGGATTTTTTATGAAAAAGGGACATGTAGTACTCCCAAAAGGCACTGTTGTTAAATTCCATGGGCTTCCTGTAATGCTTGAGCATGACGCTGTTATATATACAGGAACAGATTTGGAAGTGTGGTGCAAAGATATTCCTGAAGTGTCAGAAGAAGTAAAAGCTTTCACAGTTATACCTGAATAATTATATACTCTGCCTGTATCTCAAGCATGAGATATAAACAATTCATATGCATTGCGATGGCAGCAGTTTTCCTAACGGGTTGCGGTAGTGTTATAGAACACAAACGGAATCAAAAAGAGAAGGCTGAAAAAGAGGCTCAGCAGATCGAAGAAAATTTCGTTTCTGATATCAGGAATAAACTCTTGATCAAAGAAATGGAGCGACTTTGCAAAATTCCATTGCTGGATAAATATGAAGTTTGGTCTGTGAATAATCCGACGAATTTTACTGTGATTGGGTACGAGACTTCGCCCACGCTTTTGCGCGGATATATCTATAATGATTTAGAAGAAGGCTATGAAGTCCGTCAATACGACGAGTGGAACACAGATGAAGGATATAAATGGAAAAACGGAGACGATTTCCCTCCTATACCTGATTTTACTACGGGCAGATTAAAAAAATACAAAACCTACGAGGAAGAAGTAAGAGGTATTTCTTATGAAGAACAAAAAGCCTATTAAGGGCAAAAAGGCTAACGCAAAGCACCTTGCGGCACGACGCGCACAAATGCAGCATCAGTTTAAGATTATGCGTAAGTACCCTAAGAAGCTTGCACGTTACGAGAAGCAGTTTTCTGATGCTGATCAGGCTAGCACTCTGACTGAAGAAATTTTAGATTCGATTGAACCAGTTCCTGAGGCTACTGAAGCGACAGATTTACCAGCGACTAGCTAATATGGTTGAGATTTGCGAATGGTTTATGGCTAATCGCGACATGTTACACGACTATGACTATACAAGCATCCCTGTTTTTGGTCCTCAACTACCACCAGATCATGAAAAAAATATGAGAATAAATAAACGTTTCCGTGGTACATCATATGAGGAACCACCTGCGGTCAAGCTGAAGGAAGCGGTATTTAAAATCGTGGAGAATCAGCCCGACAATCAGAACATGGTTCCGTGTCTACCAAAACCACCACAGAAAGATTAATAACCACATGAAGATTTTCTTTTGTAGTAATCCAATCAATAAGTCAAAAGTTGATGAAGTATACGAAGAAGAATATAAAGCTGCGTCCGCAGCAGGCTTTAGCGTGGGCATAATTGATCTTGAGGAAGTGGAAGAAATTGCAGCCAAAGCCGCAAAGAAAACCAACAACCCAATGCCTCAATTGCTTCATAGAGATATTGGAGACAAAGGTTCAGCCTGCTATAGAGGCTGGATGATCAAGCCTAAGGACTATCCAGGCGTGTCAGGTTTCTTTAACAAAAATGGCTTTAGTTCAGTTACCACAACTGCGGCTTATAAAAAGTGTCATCTTTTCCCTTTGAGCTATCCTCAGATTGAAAAACTGACAGCACGTAGCTGGTGGACTGACGTTAATCCAGAGCAGGGCATTAATATGAAAACTGTTCTAGAAACCATTAAGCCATTTGGAAGCAGTCCAGTTATACTGAAAGATTATGTAAAATCACGCAAACACGAATGGAACGATGCTTGTTTTATTCCTGATGCTTCCAATCATGAGAACGTAGAAAGAGTTGTTAACAATTTCTATCAGCGGCAAGGTGAGAATTTTGAAGGCGGTCTTGTTTTTCGAGAATTTGTAGAATTGGAAAATATCGGAACGTACTCAAAGAGTGATTTACCTTTATCTCGTGAGTTTCGTATATTTTTCTACCGTGGAAGCGTAGTTGCTGTAGCTCCGTATTGGGATGAAGGCAAATACAACAACCGTGAGGAAGTTCCTCTGGACGACTTCGCCAACATTGCCAAAAATATTGGTAGCAAGTTCTTTGCAATGGACGTTGCAAAGCGCAAAGACGGTAGTTGGATGATTGTTGAAGTGGGTGATGGTCAAGTATCAGACATTCCTCCAGGTCTTCCAGTGAAGGATTTTTATAATAGATTAGCAAACTTTATGTAATAAGTGAATAATTCACTGACGAGTTTGCATGATATATGATGCAAGTGTCGCATAGTGGTCCATTGCACCTGCCTTCCAAGCAGGAATGATCGTGGGTTCGAATCCCACCACTTGCTCCATTTTTTAAAGGCGGCAAAGATGCCAAACTACGTAGTAACACTCAAGGATGATGCAACAGCGAACACGGTTTGCGTTAGCGATACCGTTGTTGTAAAAGATGATCTTAATGCTGTTGGCGTTGTTTTAATAGACTGCACTTCAGAAGATGCAGAACTCATTCGAAATCAACAGGAAGTAATTGCTGTTGAAGAAGAAGTAACTTACAAGGCGCTTTAAAAGAGCATAAGATGGAACAAACTTATATTGGAACAGCATCATTAGGCATGTTTGCCGCAGGTTCAAAATCGGAACATTTAGCTGTTTTCCTAAATACAGATAATAAGCGATATAAAATTCGTACTGTTGGCGGCAAGCCCTTTACTGATGATAGTCTAAACAAGTATATAGGCAAAACAATTGCATGCACTGGATATATTGAAGATTACTTGTTGATAACAACCAAAATTGAAATAAAAGAATAGATTAATGAGAATAGCTATTGCCAAGTTGTCCGAGCACGTGGGCAAAGAAGTAAATATTGCTGGATGGGTAAACGTTCGCAGGGATCATGGGAAATTGATTTTTGTCGAACTGCGTGATAGCACTGGACTAATTCAGTCAATTATTACCCCAGCTTCCGAGAAAGCCTATGAAATTGCAACTCAAGTTCGTAACGAATGGGTTGTGTCAGTTAAGGGAATCGTTAAAGATCGTCCTGCCAAGATGGTTAAGAGCGGTGTTATCAATGGTAGCATTGAGCTTGAAATCACTGATATTAATATCTTGAACGAAGCTATGGCTCCAGGAATCGACATCCATAATGACGGTTATGGCATCTTGGAAGAAGTTCGCATGGCTCAGAGACATCTTGATTTGCGTCGTTCTCGCATGCAAAGAAATCTTCGCAAACGTTCTCAGGTTAATTCGATTATTCGCAAATACTTGGGTGAGCGCCAGTTTATTGAAGTTGAAACTCCATTACTCACTAAATCCACACCAGAGGGTGCAAGAGATTTTGTTGTTCCTAGTAGGCAGCAGTATTCTTCGTTTTATGCACTTCCTCAGTCTCCGCAGCAATATAAGCAGCTACTAATGGCTTCTGGTGTTGAGAAATATTATCAAATAGCGCGTTGTTTTCGCGATGAAGGCTCTCGTGCTGATCGTCAGCCAGAATTTACACAGCTTGATATGGAATTAGCTTTCACTGAAAGAGAAGAAATTCTGAGGTTAAACGAAAGCCTTTTAATTCAGGTTGTTCGCTCTGCTTTCCCTGAAAAAAAGATTCAATCAATTCCATTTCCGCGCCTCACCTATAAAGAGGCAATTGAGAAATATGGAACAGATTGTCCTGATTTGCGAGAAAACAAAAGTGACCCGAATGAGTTGGCATTTTGCTGGATAGTGGACTATCCGTTTTTCAAAGTAGATAGAAAAACAGGTAATTTTACATTTACTCACAATCCCTTTTCTGCGCCAATTCCTGAGCATGAAGAGATGTTTGCGAAGCGCGAAAATATACTGGAAATTACAGCTAATCAATACGACATTGTATTAAATGGATTTGAAATTGGTGGCGGAAGTATTCGTAACCATCGACCTGAAAATCTTCAAGCTGTATTTGAAATCATGGGATATTCCAAAGAGCGCATAATGCAAAATTTTGGTCATATGTTAACAGCCCTTAGCTCAGGCGCTCCGCCACATGGCGGTATTGCGTGGGGGATTGACAGAGTAATGTCCATTCTTCTAAACGAACCTAGTATTAGAGAAGTTATTGCTTTTCCCAAAACAGGTGAAGGTTATGATTTATTCATGAGTGCTCCATCGCAAATAGATAAAACCCAGCTAAAAGAACTAGGCATTACATTTAAGTAGCCTTGACAGATAATAGCAAATGGGCTGGAGAATATTGCTCCAGCCCATTTGTAATAATAATAGAACGTATACAAAGGTTTAATAAATATGGAACAGGTTAATAAGAAAGATAAGGCTTTTATTCGTAAACGCTTTTTATCAACTTTAGCCAAAAGACGCTTGCATGATACAAAGCACCTTTTAGACGAATTTCTTCCACAAATAGACGAAAGTATGGATATTATTTTACTTGGAAGTGTCTCTCCTGCGTTAACCAGTGAGTCCAAGGTAAAAATAGAAGCTTGTCAAAAGCTCCTAAAGGAAGCAATGGACAAGATTCAGTTATTGGAGTTGGTAGTTAAAAGTGAACGATGAAATTGTACTTACTAGCAGAATAATTCATGATGAGTATACGGCTGTAGCACATGAAATGTTTGATTTGCCGTTAGCTGCTTTAAATCGCACAGTTATTAAAAATAATATTGAACTTCCAGAGACATGGAATATTGGATTAATTCATGGAAGTTCTGGCAGTGGTAAAACAACTATACTTAAGCAATTTGGAAATCTTAAGAAATCAGCTTGGGATGATAGACCCATTATATCGAATCTCAACAGAGTGGAGCCAAGAGTGGCTTCTGAAGTTCTATGGGGCGTTGGTCTGTCTAGTGTCCCATCATGGTTGCGACCATATTCAAGACTAAGTGCTGGAGAGCAATTTAGAGCAGACATAGCTAGAGCTATCATTGACTCCAATGATGAGCTTATTTTGATAGATGAATATACTAGCTTTGTAGATAGAAATGTAGCTAAGTCTCTTAGTCATGCACTGCAAAAATATCTGCGCCGAAATAATAGCAAGATTATTTTGGCAACTTGTCATGAAGATATTATTCCATGGCTTAATCCAGATTGGTTATACAATCCCATTGAGGGTGCAACTAGGCATCCGAGGGGGTGTCTTCAGCGACCACCAGTTAAGCTCGAAATATGCCGTGTCAAATATGAGGCGTGGGAGCGCTTTAAACACCATCACTATTTAACTCAGCAGCTTAATAAAGCAGCCAAGTGCTATGGGGTTTATGCAGATAATCAAATGGTAGCATTTACTGCCATCCTGCCGTTTCCTCACCCTCACCTTAAGAATGCTTGGAGAGAAAGCAGAACAGTAGTTTTGCCTGAATTCCAGGGCTTGGGAATTGGTGTTAGATTGGGAGATTACTTTGGAAGCTTAATTAAGGCTCAGGGCGGAAGATATTACAGCAAAACTATTCATCCAGCTTTGATAGCATATAGAAATAGCAAGAAAGACTTATGGCGTGGCTTCTTTAAGAGTTTGAATGATGTCCCTAGTGATAAGTCAAAGATGGGCGAATGGGATAGAACAAAAAGACGCTGTAAGTCTTTTGAATACATTGGACCAGCAGCGTCATTTGAAGATAGTAAATTGTTCTATAGTTAATTGTAATATTTATTACTGTTCGGGATTTCTCCGATAAATCTATCGGTGGCAAGGTTTCGTGTCTCGTATTGCATGCGGGACACTTCTCCTAATTCAACTAAAACCCTTGTAATAGCTTCTATGTGCTGAGAATACAGCATCGAAACCTCTCTTAGTAATTGAACCAAAGAAACCAACCCCGTAGCAGCCTGAGCTTCTGCTGGACTCATTGAAGCAGATTGTAGGTCTAGGAAGTTTTGGGCAGCAGAAACTTGCTCATAAGCTTTGTTGACGTTTGGTGTACTCTGCATCAATGAAGTTCTTGCGCGAGAAAGATATCCCTTAACCATCGGATTTGATAGTCTGGATTCTAAGCTATCAATTTTTTCTAAAGACTTGGCAAGCATTAGATCGGCTCTTATCTTTAGCTTAGCAACGGGCAATTTTTTAAAGTCGGCATCTGTAGCTAAAAACTTTTTAATAAAATCATTAGCCAAAGGGGTTCCTAGAAATTTTTCATATTCTTGAGGAGCCATAGATGCTACCATATTCTTAAATGCATTCCAACCAAAGCTAGGATCGTGCAATTTTTGCTGAATATCGCTATCTTTTTGTCTCTTTTGAACCCAATAAAGAGGATTATTTAAATCTTTAACGGCAATTCTTCGTCCGCAATTTTTACGAATGACTTCAGTCCACTTCTTCATTAATTCCTCTATTAGCGTTTTCTATTAACTTGCTACGCTGACAGTATATATCCTTTAGAGTCCAATATGATTTTGCGCAAAAAATCGAAATCAATTTCACGGTATCGCGATAGCACATACGGGTTAATCATGCATGCAGATCGTTGGACAGAAATATGATCAAAAATGTTTTGACCAAACGAGTCAAGGGAAACTTCAGCAACTGCCGAATTTTTATTGGACTCTGGCGTAAAACCAATAGCCCTAAGGTAGCACAGTACAACGAAGGGGCTTCTAGAAGCTCCCATGTGGCAATGGACCAACACTCTATGCCCAGCCTTCATTAAAGCTCCAAGCTGCAAGACAGCGGCGTATATGGCAGGAGTACTGATTTCCACTCCATCTATCAAGCCAACGTGAGTGGTGCAAATCTCATCGTCAAGAAAAGAAAAGCTATTTTTAAGCTCAAAAGCGACATTTAAGACTGCGGTAATACTGTGTTCTTTTAAAAGATCAATATTTTGAGCTTCGAAAACATTGCCAATGTAAATATTTTCAGTAATTCTGTCCATAATTTTTACCTACAGAACATATACGCTATTATTCAGCTTTAGAATACAAGCGAAATGATTTTGTATAGCTAAATAAAGGTAAAAAACCGTTTCCCTGAGAAAAGGGAAATTATGGAGATTTTGATGTTGTTAATCCATAAGATGATGTTAGCGTTATCTTTATTCAGTCAAGAACCATCTTATAACCAGCTTATTGCAGAGCAACCGTTAAAGGATCAGGTAATCGTAGTTGATCCAGGTCACGGAGGTCAAGATAGAGATTGTGATTGCTACGAAGATAAAGCTTACACTGGTGGAACTTTTGGGGCGTATACAAAACAGTCCGAAAGCGATGTAAATCTGCGAGTATCATACTATCTCAAGAACTATTTGGAAGCAATGGGAAGCAAAGTTATTTTGACCCGTACAACAAGATGCAGGATAACAAAATACGATTCTGCCGAAAGCGAACTAGGGTCAAGAGTTGAGATTGCGAACAGAGCTAATGCTGATCTATTTGTTAGCATTCATCATAATGATAGCAATAAACCCAACGTTAACTATAGCTGCGTTTTTTATGATGCCCCGTTCGCAGACGAATCTTCCAAGTTGGCAAAACATGTTCTTTACAATATTTCAAGGGATTTGCGAGTCCCGATGCTTGGTGTAGCTCAGGGGAACTATCGTGTTTTAAAAGGCTTAGAGATGCCAGGATTGCTTGTAGAAGCGTCTTTTATGAGCAACCCTGAAGAAGATAGGCGTCTTGGTAGTTATTGCTGGAGTCCAGAACGAAATGCGTATTATTATGCCTATAACGACAGAGAAGCTTACGCTATTGCTAAAGGTATTGCCATTGATAGCATGAGTGACGAATATAAAATTCTTACAGTTCCGCAAGTCAAGGATATTTCTGAAGCTTTTCGGAAGAATACAAAAAAGCCAGCTAAGAAGCCAGCTAAAAAAAGTACTTCCAAAAAGAGCAAAAAGAAAAAATGATCAATTTATGCAAGCTATCTGAAGACCAGTCATACATGCTAAAGTTAGCATATGATGAATATGAAAAACTAACCAAAATGCATCCTCTTCATGTATGTGATTCGGATGAATATTATGGGAAGAATGAATTTACGTTCTTATTTAGATACAATCCACAAATTGTAACCGACTTTAAACGAACATTTTTTGGACTTTGCATCTATGATAAAGCAAAAACCCGCTGGCATGTGCCAGCGGCTTGGTTTACTAAAGACCGCGTGAGAAATTTTTGCAATAGGCATCGTATTATTACCACTGGCAGAGCCGAGTATGCACTTAATGATTTACCTAGCGAAATGCCTGAGAATGCAAAAGAGTATTCAAAGTGGTATATTATGACGCCAAGCGAATGGCGCAATCCATCTAAATCTCCTAAATCAACTTAAGGTTTTCCACGCCGCTTGGATTTCTTCTCTGTGATCAAATGCAAGTTCTTCTCGCCCTTCAATGCAGTCTTTTACACTAGCCCATCTGTATTCTGCTGCATCATCCATTGCCTTAATATCCAGTTCTTCTGGATTTGGTACATGTAATGCATATCCAAACGAAATGGTTCTGTAGTCTCCATCTTCACGTTCTCTAGGATCGCGACCTGGAGCATCAAAAAAGCCATAAAATTGGAGCTTTTCAGCAGAGCAATCGATATTGGTTTCTTCTTTTAATTCTCTGACAGCAGCCTCTATAACCGTTTCTTTTTTATAAAGGTCTACAAACCCACCTGGAAGTGCCCAAGCGCCTTTAAAAGGCTCGTCTCCACGTTTGATGAGTAATACTTGCATCTCTATTTTATCATTATAGGTAAAGACAAATAAATCTGCCGTTACCGAAGGTCGGGGATAGTAGGGTTCTTTTACTTGCGTCATCTTATCTTTCCTTTGCTTTTAAATATTGTCGAAGGTCAGTTTTATTCAGGATATATTTTAAAATGTTTGGCGAATAATAAGAACTACTCTTTGTAGGCATACTTAGAGGCGATGATGAGAAACAACCTTAAACAGTTTATAATTGGATGCGAAGAAGTTACTCCTATTCAGGAGCTTCAACTAAAGTTATCCACTCAAAACAGACTTCGCATAAAATACAGCTTGGATGTTCGGCATAATTCATTGCACCTTGGACATTTAGCTTGCCTACAAAAGCTTCGTCACCTACAAGAATTAGGGCATACGATTTTTATCGTCTTTGAAGATTATTTTGCCACAATTGCTGATCCAAAATATCGCAAAGGCACACGCTTTGGTGCAATTGGCAGACAGCAAGCTGCCTCTAACACTGCGGAACTGCAAAAACAAATCGATCTTTTTCTCGACAAAGCCAAGTATAAAATTTTTTATACTCGCAGCACATTTGATGGGATGGACGTTTCAAGGCTTTTAAATATTCTTGGAAATGTTACGGTTTCTCAGCTTTTGGAGCGCGATAACTTTTCTAAGCGTTTTAAAAGTCATACACCTATTGCAATGAATGAATTTCTAATTCCTCTGATGAAAGCTTATGACAGCTATAACGTTAATGCAGATGTAGAACTTGGTGGCGCTGACCAAAGAGCAACGATGTTGCTTGGTAGAGAAATTCAACGCCACCATGATCATAATCCTCAAGTTGTTATGACAATGCCTTTGCTTATTGGTACTGACGGAGCAAAAAAGATGCATAGGTCATTTAATAACCATATTGATATAAAGGATTCTCCAACTAATACGTTAGGGAAAATAATGAGTATCCCCGACGATATGATTGAAAACTATATGCGGTATATTCTTGGCTTTAGTAATGATGATATTAATGACGTTACTAAAGAAGTTACGAATATGCGCGATATCAAGATGGTTTTGGCTATGGGTATTGTTGCTTCGATCCATAATAAAAATGCAGCATTGATTGCACGTGACGAGTTCGAGGCAGTTTGTAAAACTAAAACCTTTCCAGATAATCCTCAAAGAGTAAAGATTAACGGAGCGCGAGTCCATGGTCTTAGTGAGCTTTTGACTGCAATGGGGGTGTGTTATTCAAATCGCGCTGCTCGTAAGCTAGTAAAAGAAAATGCGCTCCACTTCTATGAAAAACCAGAAAGAGCGACAGAATCTTTTGTCCCTAAAGGGAATTATAAATTTAGAGTTGGGAAGAAAAGATATTACGAAGTTGAAGTTTCGTAGTATCTGATAACTTTTTGATACTCCAGCCACTCGCCATTGTTTGTGCGGGTGCTTTTTTTAATACTGAATATAATGGAAAGTATTTCGGATTGGAGCGAGCCATACTTTTAATTTCATCAAGAATTTGGCTTCTTATTAATGGTTCCGTAATCATTCCAAAGAAAGCTACAACTTCATCTTGAGAATATGAGTCAGGCATTAAAAGTTTTTTAAGCAGCGCATTCGCAATGTTCTCAATTCCAATCGTTTGAGAAATTTCTTTACGTTGAGAATATCCAGCAGATAAATTATTGCTAATATATATCAATTGATTTAAATCAAATCTGTTAAATTCGTGCTTCGCTAATTTCCAAGGACATGTGCGAGCTAAATCTGCGCAAGTCGCGATATAGGTATTAAACATTCTAAATGAATTTCTTACAATGAGAGAAATCATATCCTCAAAATTATCCGAGGGATTTGCAGTCTGATCGTAAGCTTGTAAAATTTGATTTACAACTGGAACTACTTCATCAACGTTTCCCCAGTCATACAGCAGTAGATCATGGAGATTTTTAGGAATGTAAAATACAATATCTTTATCTGCATCCTTTCCGCCGCTATAGGTATCGCTATGAAGAGAGCCGCGCCTTCTATACTGTCCAATCGGCAATACAGGCTGATGCTTATTAACCCAGTTTTGAATTTGATCAATGAAGCCTTCAGGTGCGTTTCCATAAGTTGAAGATGTTTCTGGCGCAGCCCACAGCTTACCATCCTGGGTCTCTAAAGCGCGAATCCAAACGCGAGATAGAGCACGATCAAGATTATTAACATCCTGTTTGCGCACCAAATATGCAACAAATCCACCTTCTTTAATTTCAGGAAATAATTCTTTCCAACACTGCCCTCTTTCTGCTTCCATGCAGCTAGTCCAATTCTTATTTGTACTCATGTGGAAAACATCATGGGGATTTTGGCTGAAAACAATTACTAAGTCGCCAGCAAAAACAGATGTTCGTTGGGAGTCGTGCATAAATTGTTTATATAGACCCTCTAGCTTTGCTTCACTAAAATCAGGGTCTCCCGCTGGCTGTGCTAATATTTTTTTCTTTATTTTTTGGAAAGCAGTAGAGATTCTTTCTTCTCGATTATATTGAGTATTTAAACAGTAGCCTTTTTCATAATCGGTAATTTCATAACCATATTTACTAAATAGTGCAACAATACTTGCGGGGGCTTCTGTTTTCTTTTCGGTACGATTAAATGGAATAACCAGACGATCTTTGCCGCCAAACCATTGATTAAACGGTTTAGGATTTTGTGCGTACAGTTGTTCTACTTGTTGTCTATATTTAGCATCGTACTCTTCTGGTGATAACGCTGCCCAGCTAAAAAGCAAGCCGATCTTTTGATGTAGTCCAATAGATAGTAGGTTCATTGTTTGACTCTGATTAGTTTTTGGTTTGATGTGTATAAATTTATTGCTATTATCATGCAATAAATCCTTGCTACGCATGTATACAAGATATCAACATGAAAGGTTGGTATAAGAAATTGCCAAACGAGTCAGAAAATCCAGAAGACAAAGACAAACAGCAAGATTTTTTTGGAGAACAACCAGATAATGATTCCAGTTTTGCCAAGATGCTAGAAGAAAAGCTTAAAAAGCAAGCTGAGAAGGCGGAAGAGTTAACTAGCGATTTATCCATTTCGGATTTTGTAGATCAGCTTCTTGAACAAGTGGAATCGGAAACAGGCGCAGATTCGCCAGAAGTTGAGCAGCTACGTGCTATGATGCCATTTATCGAAAGAGAAGAAGCGAAACAGGCAGCACGTGACAAGAAATTTAACGAAGCATTAGGTCTGCTGAGAGTTATTGCAGATAATACCACCGAGATTGCTAAAGCTCTTAAAAATAACTAAAACTTTTTAAAATGCTGTTTAAATTCGTCAAACTGATCTAGTTCACGCTCTAGTGCTCTTAAATCATAGAGAAGTCCTTCGTAGCCAGAAGTGGTAGCTTGCTGGTACATGGGGTGATTTTCCATCTTCTCGAATTCGTTGGAAGAAATTTCTCTTAATTCATCAACGTCATAGTATCGCATGAGATAGCAGAGAGCGTCATTGTGATTTGTAGCTTTTACAAGAATGCATTGCTCATAGTCTTTACTTTGAGGCTTATCATCTCTAACTATAGCCAAAAAGCACATAGTCTCATCTAGATTCGTCAGACAGTCTGCCTTTTTTACAAGCAAGTCCTGGTATTGACTAAACTTCTTTTGTATGAATGTATCTTTCCATGACATAGTGCTATATTTATACATCTTTAGCTTTCGTTATCCCTGTATGTAATTGATAAATACGCATTTATTGCATGTATTTATGAGAATAATCTGTTATGTAGTTAGTATTCAAAGAAAGCATTGCAAAAGGTTTGCAGATGAACAAATTGAAAAAATTACTCGCTAGTGCGACTGCTGATGTTATTGAAGAAGCAGAAGGTTTAGCGGATAAGATTAAAGATGCCTTAAAAAAGGCTCAGGCACCTGCGGAGTCAGGTGATAAAAAGAAATATCCAGAAGCAAAGCTAATTGATCTTGGATTTAAGTTCCCTCTCGATATGGACATCCCAGTATATTGGCAACCTCTACCTAAGGGTGTATTTGGTTATTATATCCCTGAAAAGTACACTCAAAGAGGCGTTGCGGGTCCAGCTATTTTAATCTGCAAAAGCCACTACAAGAAGTTAAAAGAGAATAAATGTGATGCGTCATCTTTGACCACCATTTTTCACGAGTTAGGACACCATTGGCAAGATACTCAGTATGACGTAATGGGAACAATGAATCTCAATGAGAAAGATTTAGTTAAGCGTTACATTAATTATACTTCCAAAGAGCGAGTAATTAACCAGCATGCCAAGATGATTGTTCAGCAATTCTTCAGTGATAGATGTTGGGCAAAAGACGTTATCGCTAAGCTAGATAAGGCAATCAAGAGAAAGCACTTCGAATACAGGTGCAAGGATAAAGTTATCGCAGTTCACAAGACCAACCTTGGATTTCTTGGTAAAGAGATTGACGTTAACGATGTAAAAAGTGCCGTTGCAGCATCATTTGCGGAAGATTTTGCAAATAAAGAGATGGGCACCGACGACGAAGATTTGGGTTAATTAATAAGGTAAGTTGTTTATTTTCAGCGATATTTAAAATTTATAACTTATCACAAGAATTGGCACAATATTGGCTTAGGAACGTTAACATAACTAAACTGATCACACGATCAGAAAAAGGAAAGGTTAACCACCATGAGCATTCAAGACAATCAGGGTCGTGGGACTCAGAGAAGTGAATCATCTGAGGCTAGCAATCGAAATAGTTCACGACTGCTTCAAGAGTTTGATTCTATGCCATTAGGTGCACAGGATTCACTCTTGAAAGAGATGGTTCGTCGCCATGCAGTAAACATGCAGCGCCAGTCCACAAACTCTATCGTTGAAGTATTCCAAAAGAGTCTTCAAGACACTCTAGGAATAGAGGCAGAGGAAGAGATTGTGTACGGCATGCCTAAGCCTGCAAGTCATGGAAAGAGACGCGGAAGACCACGTGGCTCAACAAATAAACAAAATTCACAGGGTCGGCAACAAACACGTGCTCGTAAGCATCCAATTCGTACACGCCCAGGCGTTTTTGAAGGCGGAACTACATGGCAGGACGTAATTGAAGGCATCGTACAGCGCCATCCAGAAGGTCTTCATGTGGATGAAATTACAAGTGAAGTGAAACAAAGCGCAAACTTACCGTCAGGTTCACGTGATGTAAAGGCGGTAATTCGCAACAATTTATCAAAGATGAACAAAGCTCGTCGCGTGAGGAAGCTTGGTCGCGGACGCTATGCTCCTGTAGGCGCTGGCTCTGCCTCTAACGGCGGAAACCAATAAACGAACTTTGTTTATCGGAGAGAGGGGCACTACTTTCGGGTAGCTGCCCCTTTTTTATGAATAATAACTCCTTTAGATTGTACACAAGATAATGTTCACACTCTTTAAAAATAAGCCAAAAAATCGTCTGGTAGAAAAGCTTTCAATCAATCGGCAATCCGTATGCATTTACGAGCCTAGTTGCTCATACAGCAAATGGGAAGAGTCTCCCTATGTGGACATTTGCGGAGAGCGGCTTGATATTGATTCGATAGTTGATCTGATCCTGCTTACAGTTCGTTGTTCGAAGGAAAATAAGCCAATAACAATTACTTCTAGTCTGCTGGCTATTCATTTGGTTCAACTGGGGTTTTGGGATGGATCGCATCCAAGCTATCGCATGGGAAAGAATTTTCCAATTGTCAGTGACTTTATTATGCTTTACGTTCAGAAGCTGATTGATCTTGGAGTATGGGATAGAATGTTTTCTGAGCGCATTGGTCCGTATCGATTCCATCACACTGACCCTTCTTCCCAGCGCCTTAAATCCAGCGTTGCTGGAGCGATTATGGAAAATGAAATGATACATGGGCAGCGTAAGCCACATCAGCCTAAAACAAGTATTAGGAAAGGTTACGTAAACATATCTGCCGAACGCGCCCAGGAATACCTAGATTCCTATATTAGACGCCACTTGTCTCGCAATCCACGCTTAGCGATGAAGTTGCGCAAGTATTCATTACGAAATAAATTCATAAAGCTTACAAACTCAGAAGAGATAAATATCGCAGAAGTAGCTTACTCTTACGCTCGACACCTAAGGGAAAATTACTTCATACCAAATAAGAATCTAACAGCAATAGCTTTGGCTGAGATATTGCATTACGTTGATCCTGAGCGAAATCTCGATGAATTGATTGATATGGTTATGAGTCAAGTCCACGACGAATAAGACCGCCTAATTATTGTATATAAATTGGAGAAACACAATGACAAAAAAATCCCAGTCAATTAATGTTCAGGACAAAGAGCTTGCTGCAAAAAAAGCAAAGCACATAGAGTCTCTATATAAAAATGTTGGCGGCATTCACGCTGTTGATGTAAGTGATCCTGACAAGAAAGACAAAACCAAACCTATTGCTATAACTGTGAAATTTAAGCAAAAGCCTGACTTTGACTATGGTGCAATCTTCGCAAGTATTGAAGAGGAAATTTTTCCGTTTGAGCTTATTGCACTTGAGAAAGATAAAAATAAGGTCTACGATAATTACGGCTATGGGATGCTTTAATTACCAGCGTTTAGAGTCTCTAGCAATTTTTTCATAAACTCTTAGAGAGCATTGATTATAGCTTTTAAGTGCCCTGCTACCTTCCATCAGCCATGCATCTTTTTCTTCGCATGTGGCATTTAAAAACTGATCCATTTTGGCTTGTATATCTTCCAAAGAATCAGGCTGAGCTTGCCAGCTTTTTGGGGTCCATGCAACAGCGGGACTTGTAACTATCAGTACACCTTGACTTAGGAAATCGCAAGTTACGATATTAAAAGATTCTGTATATGAAACCTGCATTCCAATATCCATTCTTTTGCATAGTTCAAGAAAATCCTTATGATTTAGCCATGGATGTTGAATCAGTCTGTATTTTTCAGGATCAACAGCATTAAAAATGTCTTCCAGATTCTTAATTACAACATCACCACCCATCTCTTTTCTTCCGCTTAAGACATGCAATTCTAACTCTAATCCGCGATCATGAGCGTAATTGATTGCAGCCATTACTTGAGAGATAACATTTTTTAATGGGCGAATCGCGCAAAAAATACCAACTCTAACTACAGTACCAATGAACATTTCAGAAGCCTGTCCATCTTGATGAGGCATGACGTTAGGAAGATATAGTACGTCAACGCCAAAAGCTTTAGAGAATGAAGAGGCAGTTTCTTCGTTGTTAGCAGCAGCACGAATATTAGCATATCGCTTGCTAAGATCAATAACTTCGGCAAGTCTGGCAAAGCCATTTTTTTCTTGAGCGAGAAAAGTAGGCTTTGAGTGGCAACATACAATAAACTGGCAAGACGGATAACGTTTCGCCAACTGCTCCAGCTTTAGAGCGCGTACCCAATAAGCTTTGATGATAACGTGAGTAGGACGCTCTTTGAAAATTACTCTATCAATCTGATTGTCGTCTGTAACTCCAACGCTTTCGGCTTTAAATCCAGCTTCTTGAAGCGCCTGAACAGTGAGGTCTGAAGAAACATTAAGCCCCACATATCCCTGTTCCGTGCAATGGTTTACACGAATTTTGTAAACATGCAGAAAGTACGAATCGCCAGGATCATAAGGCTTTGGCTCACAAACGGCAACTTTTGGGTCGTTGCAGCCGCAAAGATCATTTAGTAGTTCAGACAGATAGTGAAATATTTTTTTGAAGAAGTTTTTCATGTAAAGCCCCTTAGAGAGTTATCACTCTACCATTCAGGACTTTTGAAGAATAACCTTCCCCATAAAAAAACAAAACCCCCTCAAATTGAGGGGGTTTTGTTCTACTTCTTACAAGTTGAAGATTGTCTCGAAGTGAGAAATGTCGATGTCGTTTTCTTTTATGTAGCGTTTGACAGTCTTGTAGTTATTTTGACCCTCTAGCCCCAAATGACGAAGAATGTCTTTAATTGAGACAGAGCGTTTCACGGCTTCCACAAATTCATCGTGGGTCCATGATGTTTTTCTAAAGTGAGAGGTGTCGATTCCCAAGTCATCAAGAAGCCGCTTAGCATGATCAATGCTCTCTCGTCCTGGCGTGAATCCGCACTTGCGCATAAACTCATACCAATTAAGGCTGGCTTGAGCGATGTTGTCTACTACGGCTCGTGAAAATTGCTGAGCGTCCATGCGATGAGGCACCCTATTTATATTAAAATGAGAAATGTCAATTCCCCAGCGTTCAATGTACTTCTTAATTCGAAGCCCATTGGTGATAGAGTAGCCAAGAAGCTGTGCTACTTCAGTGTAGGTGCGAGAAGCCTTGACTGCCTCTTCCATTTGTTCACGGGTAAACGATAAGGAACGTTCATTGGGTGGCTTTTTCATTCTTGCCTGTTCAGCTTCAGCGGGATCAACTTTTTTGAAGTCTTTTTTCGTGATGTTGTATTGATTCATTAGTCGCTTTAGTTTCGGATAGCTGACTTTCAGAACTTCTTGCGCTTGACTAAGCGTTCTGACCTGACTCACTACATTAAGTAGCTCTTCGCGACTAATATCGTTACTGGTTGTGGCGATTGATCTTAGATCAATGTCCATGTCTTTGGCGTGACGCTGAAGAGTGTAATCAGATACACCAAGGGTGCGTGCAGCTTCGTGAAGCGAACGTGAACTTGAAACTACTTGCTGTAGCTGTTCTTTTGTGAATGATGGTGGTGCTGAGTTTAGCATAATGCATTACCTCTTTATTAATATAGGCATGAGTACAACTCAGTCTCAGCGATATTCATGCCTACTCACACGTGCCACAGTTCCACCTTTTACTAGTACTACCAGTCGAGACTTGAACTTATTCACGAAAAATTATTTTTGAACAAAAATTTGTTTTGCGTGTAAGAGAAAGTAAACATTTCAGGTGAGGTATTGTGTTAAAAGCACTAACAGGTAGTATATCGTTTCGAGGACGTGATAATTTCTCAATTGAAAACTTTCTTGATGGGGTTTATTCCTTCGATCAGTCCACGACAAAGAAAATTCTTGAGTTTCCTAGATATGAATATGAGGACAACACGCAAACACAGCCAGAAGTAATGGGTTATCATCCTGCTCCAGCTTATCCTCAGCCAGTTGCTGCTGATCCATTTGTCCGCCGCCCTGCTGTTACGGCTGTATCAGCATCCAGAGGCAAAGCAACAATGGCTTTTCAGGAAAACATTGTTTTGCATGAAACAGAGAAAAAGAACACCATTTTAGAATTTCAAAACCAATTCTATCTAATAGAAGAAGAAGAAGTGATTAACTTGCTTCTTGCATATAATCTAGATTGTGAATTACGAAATATGTATGCAGTTTCCCATTACGATCACAAGATTAAGTAAATCTTAGAGGGACAATAATGGCTAAGGCTCCAGATTACGCAGAACATAAGCGTGACTACATCACTAAAGCCTATCTTGGCAAATTCGGTATTCATACGATTGGTATAGTTAATAATGCTATTCACATTGGATATACTGCCGTAGATCAAATTAATTATAATAGCATTCTAAAGGAAATTGAATTGGATATCTCCCCCTTAAAATTAGTTGTTCATGAGGATAGTAATGATACTATATAACAATCGTTATTACGAAGTTGAAGCTGTTGTCGAAGAATTGCCAGATGGCACAGAAGAAGTCGTACTGGATTTAACTCCAGCAGAAAATTCTTATTACAATGTTAGTTCTCATGAATTGGCATTTGAAGATATTGATTTGGCAATTAAATTTATCGAAGATTCAATTGTTGTCCCTATTGTAACAACTGCTGAGATAGGTGCTTCAGAATTGCAAAATGTAGCTTCGACTGAAAAAGAAAGATTACAAATCTTCCGCGAAATTTGCGACGAATATGTAAGTCCATTTCGTGGATATGATTATTACTGGGATTAACAATGAACGTGGCAACAGAATATGAAAAGATGCAGTTGGTTAAATTTAGAATAGCTGCGTCTATGACTGCTGGCGAAGACACTACATTGTTTAGTGATCTATACCAGAAGCACAAAAGCACCCATCCGCTTGCGCTTCATGGTGATGCAGTTGCATATTCATTATGGAGACGATGGGGTGGACGTATTTGTATTGGCGAAATTACACTGGACAACAGAAGAATTACCCATGCGTGGAACGAGCTTCCAACTGGGTTAATAGTTGATCTGGTTAGTGATTTCTTTGGCGGCGATGGCTATGCTCCCTTTATAGAGGCGAAACAGCACATAAGATACAAAAGACCCCCAAAGCCTCTTGTTCGGTTCTATGACAGATTTCTAACAAATCTTTTTGAGTTAGAAGTTGAAAAAATGATGGAAGTCTTAAATGAACGCTACAAGATTAATGAATAAAAAAATACCTTGATGGTAACAATAGTATTATAGAGAAAGAATCCTAATAAAACATGTTGTTTGTTGATGAATTGACCGAAATTATTGATAGAGCGATCCATGATAGTGGATACTTTAACGATAGTGCCGATCTTATTCAATGCCAAAATGATACAGCATTTGGCGAATACAAAACCAACGTGGCAATTAGGATTGCCAGCAAAGAGCAACTAAATCCTGTTTCGCTTGCGGTACAAATAGCTCAAAACATTGAACTGTTTGAAATAGGTTCGGCTACTGTTCTTGATGGATTGATTTATATCAAGCTAAATCCAGGGTATATTGAGAGAAAGCTGGCGCTGGCATGTCATACTCCCAAACCCAACAAAAGGCAACGTATCATCGTTGATTATTCTGGTCCAAACACTGCATATCCGATGCGTGCAGAGTCGTTGCGTTCATCATGTGTTGGCGATGTTATCGCTAATATCCTAGAACATCAAGGGCATGAAGTAAAAAGGCAAAACCATCTAAAAGATTTCAGCATTCAACTTGGAATGCTGATGCAGCAATTAAATTTCTCTACTGACTTTGATGCTAAAGAGTTAGAAAAAGAATACACCATTGCTGTTGAACGCTTTAGAAAAGATAAAGAATTTCAAAAAGAAGCGCATAAACGCTTGCTTTATCTTCAAAACGGCGGAAAGCGTGAACTTCATCTTTGGTCTGCTATTATGGATGTTTATTTGCCGCAGTTTAACAATCTATACAAGCGGCTAGGCATTAGGCTTAATCAAAAAGATGAGAAGAGTCAAAGTCAGTATGCACCCTATTGCGGCATGATCGTAACGGAATTGATTACCAAACAGATTGCCGTTGGGAGCTACGGGGCAGTGGTTTGTCTTACGAAAGACAAAACCCCCATTGTCATTAGAAATGAAGATGGAACGTACACTCCTGCAACCTTTGATCTTGCTGCGATGTTTTATCGTAGTAAGAACTTAGGCGCTGATAGAATTATTTATGTAAGAGATAAAGAGCAGGTCAAATTCTACAATCAATTATTTCAGATTGCAACGAGCGCAGGATGGTTTTCAGGCACTAAACCTTCCATTGTTCCAGTGGGCATCATGCTTGGGAAAACTCAGATTAAATTATCAGAATTTGTAGAAGAAGCAATATCATCAGGCGCTCTTTATTCCAAAAAACTACCTGCTCATGTAGGCATTGGAGCTATTAAATATTCTGCTCTGGCTCATGAATATGGAGATTTTGTTTTCAATTGGGATAAAGCGCTTTCCAACCAAAGCAACTCTTCACTTTATATTCAAAGTGTTTATGCTAGTATTTGTCACTTATTAAAAGAAAATCTCAGTAGCGACAAGCCGACAAAGGCAGGTCCAATGAATTTGGAAAAGGTTGCCGAAATGCGACTTGCTTTAAAGTTATTGAGATTCCCTGAAGCAGTTTCAAAAACAGCAAGTGAATTAAATACCCAGCACCTTTGTACTTACTTATATGAAGTTGCTCAGGCTTATAATAACATGAGATATCGTTATGAAATTTTAGGGCATGCAGGACGTTTAAAACTTGCAGCACATACGCTTGATGTACTAGCAGAAGGAACTTATATTTTGGGAATTACCACACCAGAGGCAATGGTATGACAACAGCCTTAGAACCACGTACAATCGATTATCTAAAAGCCTTACGCAGTACACTTGGTTATGGCTATGTGTTTGACGAAGAGACATCTTTGATTGTTTATACGGCAGCAGGTTTTTTCTCGGCTGAAGAGAATAAGCTTCTCTTGGCATTCAGAATATCGCGTTTTGATGATGAAATGATCTGCACTCCAATAATGGTTGTCGAGCACGACAAAACATATGTCCCATATCAGACAGAATTATTGCCGCAAGCAAATGAGGAAGTAGCTCTTTGGATATTAGTAAACAGGCGCGGGTTTCTATTTGATTACAGGCGACTAGGAACTGCTGTAAGTGGAATAAATAGAATGGTACTAAACTTCTGTCTTACGGTACGCAAATCTAAAAAACGCAGAGCGGTTGAAAATAAGATTATTGACTTCCTTTGCTCTCTAAATGTTATTGATTGTGATCAGGCAATGTTGCCGTTTAAGCGTGGCGATGGCGCGACTGTAACCAGCACTCGCACCTATATTGAAGAACTGGCTCAAGAATTTGAAGACAGTAGAAAAATTTGGTGAATATAGATCGTGCTTACTGGTAATCAACATGAGGGAATGAGTATGGCGCGACTAAAGCAGGCTGCAAAATGGGTTAAGAAACAAATTGACACCATTAAAGATGCTAGTTACTACGAATACGACACAAAGAGAAATGACATGAGTAAAAACAAGAAAGAAAAAAAGGAAGAAGCCAAAAAAGAACGCTGGATTCATGTAGGTGAATACTACAGACATCCGAACGGTGATATATACCATGTCGTGGATGTTCCGTATAATCCAGAAGACAAAAAGTGCTGGGTTCAATATATGAAACTTGGTTCCAACACTACGCTTATTCGGAATCCTGATTCTTTCTTGGGTAAAGCTTGGATTGATGGAAAGCATGTTCCAAGATTTGAGCGTGTTATTCCAACGAAATATCAGACACAGACTGATGAAAATGGGATTGAAAGAGAAGTTCCTATAGAGTTTGGTTCAGCAGATGAAGTAAAGCCTGCTGGTAAACGTATGGTCGATTCGAAAGTGACCGTCTAATGATATATGATCTTGAAGATTTTCCCGCTTTAAATTTCGTCTTTAAGAAGTTAAAACTCATAGATCAGCGAACAGACTTGCTTTGCCTAGATGAATTACCAATCAGAGGCATTATGGTCGATACTGTCCGCAAGGTAGACTCTGCGGGAAGACTGTCAAAAAAAATAGATGGACTTGGTATATATTTTGCCAGAACATCTATTGAGCCTCATGTAGATGGATGCGTATATGGTGAACAGATGTTCTGTTGGAACAACCAAAGTGGAGATATTGCTCTAATCGATAAAATCGATTGTACATATATAATGAAAACCAGAGTAAAAAATACTCTTTCATTAGAATCAAAGAAGCAGTTAAAGGTTGTCTATCAATCTGAAAATCTTAAAAAAGTCTTACTAGAAGCGGTGAACAAATTATCCTAGTGAATATTTAAAACGCTTCTTTGTAGGACATATTAGATGTATAATAAAAAACAACGACTCCCCCATGGGAGAACAGAAAGAGGTAGGTAAGTGAACCTTCCAAAAATCGGACGGGTCTACCGTAACCAACAGACCGATAAGTTGTACAAGATTCTCGAAGTGGGCTATGATCCCAACGTTGCACCAGACGACGAGAATCCAGCAGTAGGTCGTGTAGTAATCTACACACGCTACGGAAGCAATGGAAAAAAGTTGTTCATTCGTTCCATTGAGGACTTTTTCGCTCGTGTTGAAAAGGGCGGAGATGGAGAAGAGGCTGGAAGAGAAGTTCAGCGCTTCATTCAGGTTGTTCCTAAGACTTTCCGTAGTGTTGAAACTCAGTACGGCGTACTTAAAGTGCCTGAGTCTTGGCGTATTGCGCGTAAGAATCGCGCACTTGGCGTAGCAGTAGCATCTGAAGATGTTGGAACTGATGGCGAAAGTATCGAATCTGACACAAGCGAATCAGAGACAGAAGCTTAAAAAGAGCGGCTTTCGAGCCGCTCTTTTTTTACATCATCTTCTTAAGCTTCAAATATTCGGCACATGCAAGCCTTGCTATATTTGTGTAGCTAGCCATAGCAAAACCATTTTGATCTTGCTGCGTAGCTGCTGGAGCACCCAATCCCTTTTGCGTCATTTCTGCCTGAAAATCAGGCGGACCCAATTCTATAAGAAAGTTAGCTAATTCTTGGGTTTTTGCATCTTGGAAGGATCGGAGTAGTTTTAGTTTTGGCTCAATGTAGAATAACCACTTTCCATTGCCTACATTTAGCTGCTTAAATATTTGTTTCAGTGATTCAACCGCAACTTCATCATAGCCCAATTGATTTAATCTTTCTTGGCTAATCATATTTTTTACAGTCATGTATTTATTAAGGTGATCAAGTGCACGACTTATCGAAATTCGATATTTAGCTGCGTAATTATAGTCATTTTGGAAATTATTTAAATGAATTTCTATATTTTGTCCTATTTTGGGAGCGGCTAGTGGAGTATCGGATAGTAGAAGAAAGTCACCCAAATCAAGATGTCCGTAAAGCTCTTCATCACCCAAATAGCGATTAAAGAAGCTTTCCTTGGTGTTTTGATCTACTGATGTAGTATCAATCATATTCGTCAATTCTTTTAACGCGCCCGAATTCCGATGCATTATTACTCCAGTGTAGTCTGCACCTTCGCCATTTGCATACATATTCATAAATTCAACAAGAGATTGCTGAACTTCTGGAATATAGAATAAATCTCTCATAATCGGGTTGCTTTCAAAAAAGGAAATGAGCATAACAAATATCCCAGGATTTTGTTGAGCCATTTGGATAAAATTTGGCTTCAGTGCTTCAACGAAATCGCCGCCAATCTTCCTATAAAGATCAACAAACGTCTGTAGCATTTCACTCATAGTGCTTGCTATTCCGCCAGCTTTAAATGACGTAATGCTTTTTTGGAAATTATTACCAATGCCAGCAATTACTTGAGAAGCAAGCCCATGAACTCCCTGCTCAACATATTGGGCAAAGTTTGGGTCTTGCTGCATTTTTTCTTTTAATAGTGGATAAACTTTTTTATGATTTAATCCTTCTAGTAGCAATGGGCTTGATTGCTGATTTTTATAAAATTCATCAAAATCTTTCATAAAATAAGCAAGCAACTGTTCTTCCATAAAATCCCTTGTTATTAGCATGTTGCTGTTAGCTCTTTCAATTACATTAAAGCTATAATTTAAAGAGTTGCGCTGGATCAAATCAGGCAAGATTGTCACAAGAAACTTATTTTGCAACGCACTTCGAAATTTATTGGCTGATGGACTTGAAGATGCGACAGCAAAAGCATAACTTCCAGTATCTAATAGGCGATTAAAAGATTCCCAATCTCTTGCTTGTTCATTAATTATTTGCACAATACGGTTTTCCTGAAGATTCATAATTTCCTGAGGAAGCATATCTTGATATTGTTTATAAGTAATGCCATACATACTAAAGGTTTCTTTCGCGTCTCCAGGTGGAAGATTTAAAATCACCTCAGAAAGCCTATCTTTGAATATTTGAAGTTGCTCTTCGTTTAGTGCTGGCAATATGACGTTTGGAAGCATGCGAGTAGCACCATTGTTATTTATGTATAATAGGAAATTTCGATCATCTGAAGTGAGAATTGTATTAACTAATATTTCAAACGTAGTCTGAACAGACTGCTTAACATCTTCGTATACATCTAAATTGTAATATTTCTTTAATAATACTTTTGCTTCACTGCGATCTTCTTCATATTTCTGTCTTTCAAATCCAAGATGTGAGAAGAATCTTACAGCGTGCTTGTGCACGTCTATCTCTGTGAATAGTTGGATATCTTTGCGAATCTTTTCATATGAAGGCGGATGACTTTTAAAAAGATTTATTACGTTCTTATTATATATTGGACTCTCATTAAAAGTAAAGCTAATTTCATTGCCTTTAATTTTGTAAGATACCCGATTCGCAAAATTCGCAATATCTTCTGCGGTAAATCTTGCATTTAATGCTGGATAATGGAATTGAAATTTCCTAAGCGCATTAAATTTCTTATCAATATCATCAGTAGTCGTATGCATTGGCAAAGCATCTTGTATAAAATATCTTTTAAATTTAGAAACTTCTTTATCTAGCACTTCGATATTTTGTGCAAAGTAAGCCTTAGCTTGAGGAGTAAAAAACTGATCTAAATAATTGGTCACATAATCATTAAAATTTTCGGTAAGTGCAGAAAAATCATCAACAAGTATATTATGAGTAGAGCCTAGAGAATCACTGTAATGTCCGCCACTTTTATTATAGGTGCTTTGAGGGATTTCAGGTTGTTTTTCAGCCAGATAACTCTTTATAGTCGTCAATACATCATCTTTTAGAAATTGAAGAGCCTTAATACCGTATAATCTATCCTCAGGGATAAGAGTGTAGTGAGTAGGGTCGGCGGGATGCGTAAATAATCTAATCCATACTCTGCCAAGTGGTTTGCTTAATGTTTCGGTATCATCTTTAGTAGTTAAATAAGCAGCACATCCGCCTTGCTCAACTTCATCAAAGAGGTCTTCGTGGTGCATTCCTACGCCCAGCGTCATACAAGAGTTTTGATCGCACTCCATGGTGCCTCTTAGCGGATTGCCTTCGTAATATTTGCTCCAATAACGGTCATAGCTCATTTTGGCAATCTGATGAGGGTCTTGAGTTAGAACAATTACAAGATCATTAATATCAATCCCAAAAGCTTCCAAGTTTTTATATTCTTTGCCATAGCTTCCTTTTAGGTTAGCGACGGAATCGAACATAGATTGATACATTCCTTCGCGTTCCTTAATCATCGTAGCAATTTCTTGGATTTTGTTTAGCTTATCATCTTTGGAAATATTTTTATCTTGTTCAGTTTGACTGCGTTCTTGTTTTAATCTCTTGATTTCTGAATCATTTAAAATAGCCTTTTTTAGCGCAGAAGACCATGGAATAACTCTTCCGTATTGATCCTGTACGGTCATTGCTTTAGGGTCGATGTTGGAGAAGCCCAAACCACTTAAGGTTGTGACAATTTCGCTTTGAGTTTTTGTCTGAAGAGGCAAAACGATATTAGCTTTTATTTGCTGAACGTTGTGGTATAGATTTCTATCAAGATCAGTTTTTGATTCTGGGAACCACGGATCAAGCATGTTTTTGCGCCTCATATACAAGTTGTTAACTCGTGTGCGCCATTGTTCATCATATTCCTGATCAGAAGCAAAAGTGTGCAAAAGACTCAAGTGCGTGTTGTTTGTAATTTTCTTGAGATTTAAAAAAGGCATCCCCAGTCTCCAATATAGTTATTCTATTTTATTGGAGACTGGGGATCATTTTCCCTTTAATCTTAAAGCTTATTGAGCTACTGCAACTGCTCCAAGACGCTTCTTCTTTGTCTTTTGCTTAACACCCAGCATAACTCGCTCAAATTTAATTGCGTACACATCCCACAGTCTGTTTAATATACTATCAAACTGTTCATCATGAACACCTGGAATACAGGATTTGACCGCTGTTTGACCGATTTCTCGAACTTGCTGCATAAGCATTGGTGACATAATGATATTATCGCTTATATCACCATTCCAAAGAACAGAACCATTGCTAGCCAACTGTTTTATATAATAGCTAGCGTCATACCCATATGGGCGATTGGATTTTGAGCCGCCAATACCTGAAGAGACCTGTTGCAACAATAGGCTTATACCATAGGAATAATCAAAATGGAATTCCAGCTTCGAATAGACGTTTTTTAATTTCTCAATATACTTAAAGAAGTTCTCTACCTGGTTAGCTCCCATATAACCAACGTTAGGCTGCTGAAAATACCACTCTGCCCACTGGTAAATATTGGCTTTGAACGCTTCTGCATACTCTGCATTGTCCTGAATGCCGTTTGAAATTGCAGGACGAAGAAAATCACGTGGAAGAATGCCACCAGTATTTTGATAATACCCGCCATAATTACCGAACAAGTTATATCCGCTTGCGCGTAGGATAGCACAAGCATTCTTTGAGATATAGTCGTAATCATCATGGCGAATAAATTTCATTATTTCGCCATAACTATCACTATATGCCGCGCCACATCTTTTGTAATTGCCGCTCACATATTCTGGCTGATGAGCTTCAATGTATTCCTTGATCTTGTCTGCAACTTCAGCTTTTAGATTGGTCACGATTTGTGCGCAATAAAAGCCATTCTCCACAACAAGTTTGGGGATGTCGTTTTCTTCATGTCTAAATAATCTTATCCAAACACGTGCGAGTGGACGATGAAGCTCTACATCATCGCCTGTTGTAAGATATGCGACACATCCACCGTTGCGAAGTTCAGAAAATACGTTGCGATATATGCCGCGATTATCGCCAAGCGTTAAACAGGATTTTTGAGGTGATTCCAAAGCGTCTTTAAGTGGATTGTCACAATTTGATCCCCAGTATCGATCAAAACTCATGCATGCCATCTGATGAGGGTCTTGAGTTAGAACAATAATTAGATCATCTAAGTCGCGATCAGTATCACTGCGTCGTTTAGCAGACGCTGCGTTTGCAAAGCGGGAGAAATCATCCAGTACTGTTTTAAATTTAGCGTCAATTGCTTTAATATTTTCACGGACTTTGTTTATTAAGACAGTACGTTCATCCAAAGAGAGAGATTTATCAATCTGAATCTTTTCAATCTCTTCTTTTAGAGGCTTCTGTTCAGTATGTTTAATTTTAGTGATGATGGTTGCGAATTTATAGGTGTTTGTATCGCCAGCTTTGCGAAGTATACAATTTCTATGGTCGGCAATCCAACCGTTTTCTACTGAGTAGCCATGCTTTGTAAAAAATCCGACAACTTTATCCTTGTGCTTACTCTTAAATGGGATAATTACATCTGCCCGCATTCTCATGGGCTTTTTGCCATAAAGTCGTGGCTCATATTTTTCAACTTCTTGAGGAAACCAAGGATCGAGAAAATATTCTCTTTTACCGTAAGCTTTAAGTACCTTTGGTACATATCTGGCTAAATAACGCTTTTGCGAATTAGTCATTTGATGATATGTAATTCCAGCAGGAACGGGTTTAACTTCAGAAGAAGTTTTAGTTGTCATAATTATATTGCCTTAAAATCTAAAAAACCATCTGTTATGTATACAATCTGTATATGATCATATTCTAGCCTTGTGATGCAGACATAAATTTTAAAGTTTTATGAATAATTAATCAGGTGCAGGGTATGACACTTAGAGGGAAGCTATACAATGAGAAAAAAGATTAAATTTGATCAGGTTCGTCAACTTTTTGATATAGAGAAGATTCGGGAATATTGCACTAGTCCAAGTGAGTTTTTCTTTGATCAAGGGAAGGTAAAGAAAATCTCAGCAGACGAATACTCTCATAGAGAAAGATTTCTTATCCATAAAGATAACGATTCTCCCATTCTTGCAGTTGCCCATCTAGATACGGTGGCTATGTATCGCCCTGAAGAGCTTGATTTTAATCTATTTAGGGTTGAGCAAGATCAAGGATTTTCAACAATCGTGCAGTCTCCCAACATGGATGATCGCATGGGGGCTTACATTTTATTGGAAATACTGCCTAAGCTCGGTATTAATGCAGATATTTTACTGTGTGACACCGAAGAAATTGGTATGTCTACAGCCGCAGATTTCTATACTAAAAAGCAGTATAATTGGCTTTTTGAATTTGATCGTGCTGGAACCGATGTTGTTATGTATCAGTATGAGGATGATACAACTCGGAAACTTCTGGAAGATAACAACTTTATAGTTGCGCAAGGTGCCTTTTCAGATATTTGTGAGCTTGAGCGTCTTGGTGTAAAGGCTTTCAATTTTGGCACAGGCTACTATCGCGCTCACACTAATGAATGCTTTGCTAATCTTGATGATTGCGCGTTCATGGTAAGTCAGTTTGCGAACTTCTATCATAAGCTCAAAGACATCAAGCTTCCGCATCAGATAAAGCGTTCTGAACCGCTCGATTACTAAGAAAAATAGCAATAAAAGCGAATTGTAACGATTAATTGGAATAGAAATGGCTCGTAAGTGGTAAGTTGCATAATCAATGGTCCGAAGGGAACAAAAATGAAAACTTTACAAGAGCCAACTTCTACGAAAGCCATCGTAGATTTAGTATTAGAGGAAGAAGCAGAAGGCTTGGGTTTGACCAAGAACGAGATAATGCAGCGATGGAAGTCTTCTCCAGAGACTGATCCACGCGAACTAATTGAGGCATTCGAGCCAGTTCCAGCAGGGAAAAAGGGTTCTCGCTTTGGTGAGTGTGGGATTCGAGTAGACGGAACATTGCGCCATATCTTCGCTGTATTAGGGCGTTTAAAACCGTACATTTTGCTTGACAATACAGATACGCGGTTGGAAATCGGAATTATGCCGATCAAGGAACGCACTAAAACAGGTGAAAACACCGTTAATTTTGGTGACTTTACTGGCAGATATTCATGCTATATTCGCTTTTCTGAACGTACCGATAATGGAAAACGTTATGCGAGAAGCAGAGAAGACTTGCTCGAACATTCTGACGAGCTAGACACAATACTAGACCGATAAAAAGCAAGAAAGGGCAAGGATGCTTAGAATCTACGTAACAAACTCTGGAGTATGTGTTTCGTCCCTTCAAACGGACCAGCATCATTCGCGGACACAGTTCACTGTTCGCACGTATAAGAAAAAGCCTGCTTATTTTGTAGGCGCATTTGATCGAAGTCAGATAGGTCGAAAAGCTATGCGTGAAGCAGCAAGAGATGTGCTTCGTAAGCACCTGGGCGAAAAGATTCCCCAATTACGTTATACTAAGCTTCTACCTAAGAGAAAACGCAATTTCAAAGCTGATCGAAATGCGATTAGAGAGACTAATATAGTTTCTGCTTCCAAAAATGGGAACGGTCTGGCTTCTTCAAACAGCGCATTAAATCATGCAATAAAAGCCGCTGCTGATCTTCCAAACAAACCTAAAGCCATGATCTTTTGGCAAATTAAGTAACGCTTTCCCCTCTCAAGGAAAAGGGGCAGCTTCAATTTGAAGCTGCCCCTTTATTTTTGTATACGCACCCAACCTCTATGCATTTTATTGGCAACATTGGGGTTATAGTAGCCAAAATCAGAGTCGTTAAAGATTCTGATGGCGGTCCTGTATCCTTGAAGAATTTCTTTCCAGTTTGGAGAGGCTTTTAACTCTAAAAATGAGGGGTTTAAATCGTTGTGGTCAGAAAAATAGCTTTTGACGTAATCGAGAGCCTGATCAAGCCTTTTAAATAGCTCATTATCTGTAGGCTCTTGCGGAGCGTTCTGCAATTCATCATAGTTATATCTGATCGTCATCAGTGCTTGCCCGATACTATTCCAATCTTCAGCAGCAGTTTTTACAAATCTATCTTTCCAATCCATTGCAAAACCTCCAAAATTCCTGCTGTATCTTTTCCTTTTTTCAAACAGACAATCCTTCCTGAATAAAATACGCGCTCAATGGCTATACATGGTATGGCGCATATTTACAACATAGCACTTGATGATAATGATTTCTGCGTGATAGGTCCGCAAGGACTTAACTACAAAGGAAAGGTTGCTTGTGAGTGGCATATAGTTCCTAAAGGAAATTTTGCCAGCCCCAACGTTGATGTGACGCTGGGAGCGATTTTTAAACACGGTTTAAGACATGATTACTATGCAATTTCAATGAAATTTAACGACGACGAAAAGCGAAACGTTATTGGAATTAATTCTATAGTAGAAACTCATATTCCAGAGTAAAATATGTCGAATACAATTACATTAAAAATTGACGAGTATCACGACCTTCAAATTGAAGAAATGGGATGGAGTACTTCTGCATGTATTCTGTTTGAAGGAAAGCGTCTTATGGAGTCTAGTTTTTTGCGACCAATCTCGAAAAACATTTCAGGAAGGCAGTTTCTATTTCCAGTGTTCTTGCCTGAGTGGTTGCATGAGCCTTTTGAGATGCAAAGCACACATCACTTTTCCGCCTCCACAATAGATGAATGGATTAACTATATATTTTGCTACGGTAAAGTGATGGCTAGAAAACGCCGCAATAGATTTATTTCTGAGTATCAGCCACCTTGTTTTTTTAAACGGCTAGCGAACAAATTTGGCTTAGGTGTGTATTACTATTAAGAGGCAATGATGCATAAGTATGTGACAGGAACTGCTTTAAAGAGGGAGATATACGCTGACGTAGAATTTTTTTGTTCTCGAAGCTCAGATTCCCAAATAGAAGATTTATATCACGATAATCCCGACTTTACTCTGAATATTGAGGCAGTTACAGATATCAAAGGGCGATTTTTCGGGCATGTTTGGTCTGTCTATGACAAGGATAGAGATAGAATTGTTAGGCGCGGCATTAATCGCCCTGATGAAGAACTCTCCTATACACCGTCAATTCATAACTCTCGAACTGAAGCAGCAGAAGCTGCGGCAGAAGATATGAAGAGACGACTTATATATTCTAAAAGAATACCCAAAAATACTACTCCAGAAGTTGTTATCGAGAATGATTTTATTAAAGTCGGATCATATACACTTATGCGTACAACCTACGGTATGCTAAGCGAGGACTATGAAACCAAAGTAGGTAGATTTTGTGGCAGAATTAGCGCAGAAATTACCAAAGATAGCGACGGAATATATAGTGTAACGGGATTTAATTGGGATATTAGATTTGCCGATGCCGATACAGTGCTAGAGGCTGGGTATGTTCCTTCTACGAATTCTGATGGAGCAATACTGGCTTCAAGAAAAGCAACTATAGAAAGAGCAGCGCTTAAACTGTCATATCAGCTAGGACTTCTGTCTGCCGTGTGTGGTGACACACGGACAAATCCTTTTTTTAAAATCTTAGCAGACATGAATTTAGATGAAGATTTTGAAGAAGAACTATAAAATATATTAGTACGAGTTGTAAATGAGATTAGTAACGGTACGCAGAAAACTTAAGAATTCTGGCTTTTCAGAAGCAAGTATACATAGTGTGTATGAATATATGCTTGGAACACCAGATAACACTCTTGACAAGCCTCTGACGCAAAGGCGTTGGCTGATTGCTTGTCAAAGAGCATTAGCAATGGAAGGGGCGGAAAAGAAGCCTCTTTCCGATAAGCAAGTACAGATTATATTAAATCAAAGAACGAGTGAAAAATGGAAGACAAATCAGAATTAAGCTTGGAAGAATTTACTGAGTATGTTGCCAACGGCGCAACTGTCGTTGACTTTTTTGCAACGTGGTGTTCTCCGTGCAAACTAATAGCACCGATTCTATCTGAGTTATCAGAAGAAAAGACAGATTATAAATTTGTCAAGATTGATATTGAGAAATCTCCCGATGTAACTGCTCATTTTGGAATTACATCAGTCCCTTCCATCTTAATGTTTAAAGATGGTGAGTTAAAGCAAAGAATTGCTGGAGCTTTGCCTAAAAAGCGCATGGAAGAAGAGATTGATGGAGCGCTTGGGTGATCTTCCAGAAGTTGGATTGGTCGTATTTAGATACATATCATCCTCTGGCAAAGAAATAGAAGATGTAATAAGAACATTTGATGCGAGAGCAGATATATACTTAGGTTACGTATATAAAGTATATGTTGAAAAAGAGAAAATAGGAGCTTTAAAGTTGTGTTTGGAAGCTTTAGACTCAGTTAGAGACTGCAAGACAAGATAAAAGGCGCTCATTTGAGCGCCTTTTTAATTTATATGATGTTTTGAGTTTTAGACCTGTCAGCCCTAGACATTAGCAGTTCAGTAACACTATCGCGAACATCCATCATTTGTTCCATTATTTCAAGCTTCTTTTCTGAGTCTTTTTCTTCTAGAACAATGATCCCTTGAACACTCTTAAAGCGCTTTTGCGGGGCATCTGCACGAAGAGAGCGAAGCAAAGCACTATCTGATTGATCAATGTCATCGCCCCAGGATTTAATAAAATTATCGTATAGACGAACATCACCAAACCAGCAAAGTCCCATGATGCATAGATCAATTATATCGCCTTTAATGTAGGCTAATATACGGTCATAAGATTCTTTGTCATTATTTTTAATGGCTCTTCGCAGTGGATATTGCGCAGAAGCAAACTGTTGACGAACACTCGAAAACCTTCTGTCCATCTGATCAAGTCGCTTTTTTTCATTAAGAGCTTCGAGTTCTTTTTCTTCCATAAATAATTTGCCTGCACGGTCCTTCGGAATAAGTTTATCTACAATTTGATCACTCAAATCTGTATCTTCTGTATTATCGTGTTTATTTTCCATAATTAACTCCAATTTTATATACATTTAACTTGCTCCCAAATTCTAAGTAAAATAGATGTGAATAACATAATGACCAACTTGTACTTAAAATATTATGAACGCCATCATATCTAAATATCCAAGAACTCCGCATCTGTTTAGAGACAGATCAGATGCTAGAAGCATGGACATAGAACAGTCTTTGGCTTTTATCAATAACCCTAACTTGGTTGTTGAAGAGAAGCTAGACGGAACGTGCATTGCGATTATGTTTGAAGATGGCAAGTTGACCTTTTACAACAGAGGAAGCCAGATTTCAGATCATCCACAATACGACTTGTTCAAAACGTGGGCGTTCTCAAAGAGAGACGATTTTTGGGACATTCTTGGTAATGATTTTATAATGTATGCAGAGTGGTTATACTGTAAGCACACGATACATTATACTAAACTACCTCACTACTTTATGGAATTTGATGTGTGTGATAAGGATGATGGATTTTTTCTATCTACCAAATATAGGCGAGAAGCCTTATGTGGAGCCTTATTTTCAGTTCCTGTTCTCCATTACGGAGCAATAGAAGATGAACAAACACTGAATCTTTTGATGGGGCGTTCTCTTTTTGGGAATACTTTATCTGAAGGATTGTATTTAAAAATTGAAGAGGAAGGGGAAGTCATTGCGCGTGCTAAGTACGTTCGCCCTGACTTTATCAAGACTGCTTCCGAATCAAAGCACTGGCAGCACAAACCTTTAGAGTATAATGGATTGCGTGACGGAGTAAATATATGGAAACCTTAAATACATCATTTCATGACAAACTGCGTGAAATGTCCGATTCCATTATCAATCCGATTAACAGCAACGCTCTTCTGGCATGGGCGGAAAGATTGCCGTGGGCTGTAAAAATGGCTTCTACAGAGCAAGACTCTTATTACCATCAGGAAGGTGATGTATGGTTGCATACTAAAATGGTCTGTCGAGCCTTAGAAGGCGATCCAGAGTGGTTTGAACTAGACCGTAGAACCCGTACCACACTATATTGGGCTGCTGTTTTACATGATGTGGGCAAGCCAGCTACGACCAAAGAGGAAGATGGAAGAATCGTATCTCCAAAACATGCCAAAGTTGGAGAAAAAATAGCACGTAATATTCTAAGAGAAATTGGCATTGAGTTTAATCAAAGAGAGCAAGTATGTGCTTTAATTAGACAACATACCAAACCCCCGCATGCTTGGGATAAAGACATTGATATTGAAGATCAGATCGTCAACCTTAGTTGGCAGTGCAATATTGGTCTGTTGCATTCTTTAGTTAAGGCTGATCTTCGCGGTAGAAAATGTGACGATTCTAGAAATCTACTAGACAACTTACGACTTTGGAGAATGTATACCAAAGAAATGCTTGAGAATGATGAGCCATTTGCTTTTGCAAATAATCATTCGAGATTCTTATGGTTTCGTAACGAACTATCTCATCGCGTTTACGCTGCTTTTGAAAAGTATCGTTGCACAGTGACTATGCTTAGTGGATTGCCAGGAAGCGGCAAAGATACGTGGGCACAGAATAATTTTGATGGTCCCATCGTTTCTCTTGATCGCTTTAGAAGAGAAGGTGCTGGCAATCAATCTATCCAGCTTGCTAAAGAAGAAGCAAAAGATTATTTGCGCAAAAGACAGAATTTTTGTTTTAACGCAACCAACCTAACTCAATCGTTACGAAATAAGTGGATAAGCACTTTTGCCTCTTATGGAGCCAAGGTGAAAATTGTTTATATCGAGCCTGAACTTTCAATTTTGTTTAATCAAAACGAAAATAGGGAATTTTCAGTTCCGCGCAATGCCATGGAAAAAATGCTTGCTTCGCTGGAGGTTCCAACTTTGGCAGAATGCCATGAAATTGAATATATCACAGGGAATAAAAAATGACCAATCAGCAAAAAAATATAATTGGGAGAATTTTGCGATTATTCGTATTGCCAACGTTAGTATTGGCTTGCTTGCTTATCTTTGGTGTGATACTGGAAAGCCCTGAAATCCGAAAGGCAGCAAAAACTTATTCTATAACGGTCTTTTCAATTATGTCGTTTCATGCGCTATTTATTGCGGCTAAATTTGCAATAGAGGCAGAAAAAGCATTCAGTAGACCTATGAGGAAGTACGTTTTTCGTCCATTGAACTACTAAATAAACCTTACTTGACCACGTGTTTTAATATCCCATCCGTGAGCTACACAATGATGCTCCATTTCTCCAATATATACTACAAACCGTGTCAGCCCTTCTTCTGAAGGCATGAGTCGATCAATTTCATCACCAGCTTTAACAACAAAAGGCTCGCCATTCGAAAGAAGGCGAGCCGTAAATGTATGTGTTACTTTATGTCCCATAATAAAATTTATACGCTGTCAACCCAATTAACAAGCCATTTTGCAATTTCTTTCTTGCCATCCACATCGGCTACTTCTCCATTTGGAGAAACGATATGTGCGATATGACTCTTAGCTTTATTCATCTCTTCTTTATCATTAGTTACAACGATATCACAACCATTGCGTTCAATACTTTCAAGAGCTAGCTGAGTGAGTTCTTCAACAGATTTGCCCACTTCAAATTTAAAACCTACAAGCCTTATATTGGGATTCCATTTCTTAACGTAAGAAATGATCTTTGGATTGATTACGATATTGTCACGCAGATAATCAACAAAAGCCTGTGGGTCATTGCTCTTTAATTTAACTGCCCCATCACGCTTAAAACCGAAATCAGAGACAGCCATTGCATGAATTAAAACATCTGCTTTTGGAACAATATCTTCCAATACGCGCATCACGCTAGCTACATCAGTAACCTCATGCATAAAACGGCTAGAATGGGGTGTAGCAGCCCCTTTAGCATACACATAGTCAACATCATGCGGAGTACTTGAAAAAGCGTCTGCAACGGCTTTACCAAGCTTCCCAGAGCTTATATTCGTAAGAACTCGCACATCATCAATGTATTCTCTCGTGCCACCTGAAGTAATTATAACTCTCATGTGTGTAGCCTCCAATTTAGAGTACTACACACACAATTTATTATTCATTTCTATTCTTCATCTTCATCCGCTACAATATAATTAAATCGAGTCCCAGGCACGCGCTGCATTACCGTAGGCTGCATGTAAAGACCAACAGCTACAGAACCAGATATAACTAAAAAGTCTACATCGGGAGCATCAAACAGCATATAGATTCCATCAGGAGTTCTGATGTATGTGTCGTAGTCCCAGTCAAGGTATAAGTGAGGTAGTTTTCCCATATCAATATGTTCTTGGTGGCGGTACTTCATTGGTTCCGTCGCAAAAAGATTTTAGTAGGTATGGAGTTGGGTCTAGCAAGCCCCGTGGCATTTTTTTTGTAGCCTTTTCCCATTGACCAGTTTGTTTTACGTTATGTTCATGTAACTCAAGATGTAGCATTGATGCAGGGCGGTCATTAATAGCCAGCGGAAGCTTTTCAGGCGTACTCTTCAGCACTCTTTTGACCCAGCCTAAAGTATCGCCTCTTTCTACAGAATCACCGACGCGCAAATGATATTCAGGATGAAGCTCAGCATAAACGATCAATCCTGTGGCTCCAACAACACTAATTGCATGTGTATCTTCCCACCATGGATAGCCAGCAATCAATCCGGTAAAAGGTCGAATATGCACAACAATTCCAGACTCGGCGGCAATTACAGGAGTACCTTCAGGGCAATATAAATCCACGCCCTTATGAACATCATGGGTCCGCTGCGCACCAAATGCTCCATAGTGATGCTGTCTTCCTTTGTCGTCAAACTTCTGCACCAGCACTGGAATTTCACATTCGCGCAGCCAATTTATTTTTTGAAAACTCATTGAATCCGAAGTTGCGCCAAGCTTTCGCATATTCGCAAGTGGAAATAACCAGTTCATTTTCGCGTTTCTTTCTTTGAGTTGATTATATTAATGATATCTTCTGTTTTAAGTAGCAGACCTTTGCCTATTTCGCGGCATGCTAAGCGACCACTTCTGGTATCTTCAACTATTACGTTGTCGTCCATTAAGGTACTTAAATTGCGCTGTACAGCTCTTGAATCAAGCATAATATGATTCATAGCAGGGAAAACCATCTTTGGAATTTCTGGTGGAATAGCAAGATATATAGTGCTAAAGGCATCATCGGCAATTCCGTTCGCCATTTTAGCAACTGCATTTGCGCTGGCAGGACATACAATGAACAATTCAGCCCAACGCTGGGCTAGGGCAATATGTGTAACTTCCCCTTCTTTTTCTGTCCACAGCGTTGTGATTACTGGTCTTCCAGACATTGTTGATAAGGACATCTCAGTAACAAAATTTTCAGCACCTTTAGTCAAAATCACTTGAACATGATGACCTTGCTGAGTTAGTGCATTCACAATGTCTGGCGCTTTGTAGGCAGAAATGCTGGCTGTAACTGCCATTAAGATGTTCATTTTTAATCCTCTGTCTTCTAGTACCAATAACTATAGCGTATATTCTATGAATAAAGTTAATTGCCTAGTGTATTCAAGGACATGGGATACAAGGAAAAATTACAAAAGCTCCAAGCTGAGAATCGGCACCTCAAGAGTGAGAATCGGAGACTTCAGGCTGAGAATCGAAGGATTCTTGACAAAGCATCGTGGAGTATGGTTAATTATAACAATGCTCCACCATACGATCCTGACTTCGGTGATCACAAAGTCTGTGGGTGTGGGCACGAATATCACCGTCACTTCGATAGCTACGAAGACATGAACCCTGTCGGTTGTAAATATTGCGACTGCGATATATTTGCTGCTGCTGCAAAGGTCATGACTCCAAGTGAGTTCTCGTCCAGATTGGACGACGATATCGACTACTTTTATGATGCCACAGATTTGAAGTGGGGTGAATAACAAAATAAATAAACGCTCCTAAAGGATAGATATGATCAGTAAAGACCAATGGAAATGGTGCCAACTTTGTGAAACAGCTTATGTTGTTTGTGAGGCATGCCAGAATTCAAGTTGCAACTGCGGCGGATGCGATGAATGTAAAGAGCTTTGGGAAGAAGTCAGTAGAATTAAAGACTTAGACGAAGACCCAAAGATTGAGGATTTCCCACGAGAAGATGTGACTCCATTTTATCTGTATAAAGATGATTTTACTGAAGAAGAGCAATTGTGGATTGATATCTTTGGCGGAAAAGATGCCCTCATTGAAAAATTTGAATCTAGATTTGAAGACACTCTTAAAAAGAAGAACAAATTTGTTCAAAAACTTTCTGTCTCAACAGGTGAAGAAAGAAAGATCAATGCGCATAAAGCTGCAATTTTTGAAATGAGATTAGCTAATTTCCATATCATTAAATCCAAGCCTGAAGCTGCTGCTATTAATTTAGCCAGCGCTGGCGAGTGTTTTGCAGTTGCAGAAGATGTTCCAAATGCAATTAATACATTAGAGAGAGCAATTGCGCTCACAAAAAAGAAATTTTACAAAATAGCTCTTGCAAATAGAATCAAATATATCAGAACAAGTCCAAAGGAATGAGAAAATGTTTAGCAAAAAAGAGCGCCTATATCTTGAAACTGTTTTAAAGCAACTTCAAGAAACAGAAGCACGAAGCGGGGCGGGATATCGGGTTAAATTATCCTCGAAAGCCTATGACGAGCTATTGACCTTTATTCGGTTTAAAATGCAAAGCGGCGTTGAAGACCTTGTAGTTGATACGTCAAAAGATACAGACACTCGCTTTACGCTTGATCGCGCTTCGCTCTTAGAGGCATTGCCAGAGTGGGATTGGGGAAGTCCAGGTGATGCTCAGGCGCGTATTAATACATGGCTTAATCGATATGAGGAAGTTCGTACTTTTATCCACGATTTTGGGCATATGCCATCTAGTAGGTCTAATGACCCAACAGAAGCAAGATTAGCTGATTGGTGCAAGACCCAAAGGCAGTTTTATTGGTACGAGCTTGCTCATAAAAAAGATAAATAAAAGCATTTTTGGATTGTATACACAGTATAATCTTAAGGAATATAAGAGTGAAGAAACCCAATCTCAAAAAGATATTTGAAAACGAAACGCACGAACTTCATAAGTTAGACAAAATCTGCACCTATTTTGTTCTTATGGCATTGATTACAATTTTATATGGAGTTATGCGTAGGAATATCCTATTTTTATTGACTGGATTGGTGGTTGGCGGAATATTTTACTCTGTACCTATCATTGCCGCCTTGTGCCTCGCTAAGAAAAAATATAATAAGCGACTGGCTCGATATGAGGCGTTTATAGAAGAAAATGAACCAGAAGCTTTGAATTAACAATGTTTAAAGAGTATCTTAAATGTGTCCTGACACTCGTCTATTGCTTGGTGTTTGTCGCATCTTTCGCAGGCACACTTGCGTTTACTTTCTTTGGAAATCCACTAATGGCATTTTTCTGCTTTACGATACTATTCATAAGCTCAGTTTTATTATTTGATTAACCCCATCTGCGAGTTCTAATAGCTTGCATTCTTTCTGGTGTTTCAATCATTAATTTACGTTCTGAGATATTTTTAACAACATTTCTGAGATTATTCATCGTCACATCTGGATTGGCGTTTTCTTTAATTGCATTTGCCAAAGCTTGAGCCTTCTCTTGAATAAGTTGAGGTAAATCTTCTGCTTCATAAGCAATAGGAAATTTCCATAATAGTGAAGCGATATTATTAATCCATAAGTAAGCCTGCCTCATTTGTTCTCCAGTACCCGTATATGGTTGACCTGGATTCCAATCTTGTAGGATCATATCTCTAAATATAGAATTTAGTTTTATACTAATGAAGTTTCTATTACTAAACAATTCGGTAAGTCTTTCAAATGGAAAGTCATAAAACAAACCTACGAACTTTCCAGGATCATTGATGTATCTACTAAAGCCTTCACTAATATACTTATCTAGGCTTGCTTCGGCAGCAGCGGCTAATTCGCTTTCATACTGAGATTTCAATCCTTGATCTTGCATAGACTCAACTAAGTACTTGCAGAACTTAATAGCATTTACGAAGTAGAAACTACTTGTATCTGCCACCTTCTTAAGTGCTTCTTTAAAAGTTAACGATTTAATGTTATCAAATTCAGGGAAAGCATAGACTTCGCTTCGAATGGCTTTGTAGTCTGTGTTTGATGAATGATTTGTTCTATCCAGCCAATCAAGCCATTTTCTCGTAATCTTATGCGAAGCCCATCTGAATTCTGGTGTCTTTAATATTGGCTGAAGCGCCTCGGCTCCAAATTCGCTAGCAACACTTGCAAAACCAGAGGTGTCTGCTGAACCTTTTAATCTAGCAAGCAGATCATTAATGGCTTTATTAAGAAGCATGCTTCGTACTGACTGAACACCACTGCCAAGAAGTGTAGTTGACATTTCATCATCTAATTTTCTGTTTAAATTAATTATTTCTTGAAGAGATATATTTTCAATATATGTAGCCCTAAGAAACGCTTTTGAAAGTCCATCTTGTAAGCGATTATATGATTCTTGGGCTGGCTTTGTATAGTTTGGAAGTTCGGTATCTAATTGATCCAAGGCAAGATTAAATTTATCTGATAATCCTTCCCATACATAACTGTCGAGAAGTTTTAAAGGGTCTTTTTTTATGATACCAACAAGACTCTTAAGATCATTGCTTGGTATTTCAGTTTCAAAATCTTTATTACTTGTCATAGCGCCATATTGGTCGCCTTCTTTTTCATAAGCGCTAGGGTCATTGCCCTCTGGGTCTTTTAAAGAATAAGTGTCGGAATACGGCGCTCCATAAAATTGATAGTTACCAATGGGTAGTCCACCCTGTTTTTGTTTAATCCAAAGTGTGACCAGCTTATGGAAATGATTATTATCGGGAGATTGTCCATAAACCCGTTCTTCAGGCATTGCCCATTCATTGCCTCTGCTGTCTTCAACTCGCCTTATCCAAACTCTAGCAATGGCTTTGCTTAAATCTTGTTGATCATCTTGTTTAACTAGATAGGCTACAAAGCCACCTTCCTCTAATTCCTGCCACATTTTTTTACAATTTTTCCCACGTCCTAGCGTGAAGCAACTAGACCAGGATTTATTATAGCTCATCTGCGCGATATCATGTGGATCACGGGAAATAACAATAACTGCACCCGTAGTTGCAAGTGATCTACTATTTCTCGCTGGATCATTGTTGAATATATTTTTGCGCTGTTGCCAAATCTTATCAAGCTCAGTTTCTTTAGCTCGAAGCAGTATTTCTAAGTTTTCCCGCTCATACTCATCTGGTTCACTCTTCATTTTATCGGTAAACTCTTTACGAGTTTCTTTTGCTTCCATTTGATGAAGTTTATTTAGTACTGCACCAATGTTTTCACACTGTTCGATAGGAAGCTTGCCCGATTGTACAAGAGGGTATTTAATTTGTCTACAGCACTTCCCAGCACCGTAATCAACTACAACATAACCTGCAAGTTCAAGTGTTAAACCTACCTCTTCTGGAACTTGATAGCTCTGATGTCGCGGCAATGTATACGGAATTACAACGCGATCTTGATCGCCAAATAGATTAGGAAAATGTCGTCTTCTGTAGTTTTCTACTTTTTCACGATACATCACATCATACTCAATAGGCGAACCCACTCTATCGGCTGTCCATATTCTATGTAACACATTGGCGCTAAGGCACGAAAATCTTAACAGATTCATATAATCCTCCATCTGGTAGGGTTAAATTCCCTTGTTGGGAAAGGATTTCCTGCTTTAATAAAAGTATATATCAGAGTCATGACAACACTTGCGAACTTATTACATATAGCCGCTATTGAACGCCCTCAGACTATCTATCAAGCCATGTGTATTCTTTTTGATTGGCTTCATCAGATAGGTATTGAAATAGACAATACAGAAATAGCCAAAGCCCTTCCAGATGGATATGGCGGCGGTATTGTACAGGATAATGATGACTATAAGCATCTTTACTTAAATAGCATTATAGGCAATCGATATAAAGAAAGAATTAATGATCCAAATTTAGGTCTTGATAGCTATGCAATAGAACTCTGTAATCAAATGGGCAAAAATTTATCCAGGAAGATTTTTGGTCATGAATTTGCCGCGCATAAATTTTTAGGCAATGCAATCCAGATGATTTATCAATTTGGATACTTGCCAGATATTAAGCAAATGGCTCAAGACTTATTGGGTACTCCCGATGTTAAGTTCCTTAGAAATTTAATTAAATGGTCTAAAGAGAATACTAACCAAGTAAGTGTAAGATCAGGAAGTTTGCCGAGTTTACTGCAATCACGGTTTTTTGATCCAAGCATATGTGCTAACATACGCACTTTGTCTAGATACTATGGAATCGATAAAATAGTTAACTTGGGGAAAACAAGACCTGATGATCTATTTTTAGTCGCAACACAAATGGACGATATCGAAAGCGAATCTCAAAGAGAATCCTTTGGCGTTCTAATTAAAAATAATGCTGATATCGATACTGTAATTGGCTTTGCAAGGCAGTGTAAAAAGATTCAGGATTTTACAATTCCCCCAGACCCTAAAGCAACCAATAATCCTAATTACACTTGGGATGAAGCATATGCCTATTCGGAGAAAGTTAAACAGGAATTTGCGGCGGAATTTAGAATTTCTGCCGAAGAATATGAAGAACGTTATCAAGATTCTAGTACATCGCATCTAAGGGAAGACGCGCTGGATAGGCTTGAGATGGTTGTTAAAGACACTCAGCTTATGTTGCGTTCAGTAACTCATCCGAGTGGAGAGATTGCAAAGTTAGCTGCTGATCTTGAGGCTAATATTTATCCTGACGTTCCTGATGAAATAAAAAAGAAGTTCTTTGAATACAGAAACAGAATTCTAAAAATAAAACTACCTAAGTTATCTCTCAACTTTGATTCAATGCTAAAACTTCACGACGAAGTTTCCAGATATCAAAGAGAAGTATTTTATTGCAAGAAGATAATTTTAAAAGAACCTATATTAAAATTCCCTCCTCCATTGATTTCTCCGCTTCCACCAATGATTACTTATATTGATAACGAAGATGATTTAATGTTTGAAGGGGAATCAATGCGACACTGCGTTAGCTCATATGGAGAGGCATGTGCTAGTGGTTATGCGTATATATATCATTATGAAAATGGGAACTCCAAAGGAACAATAGAACTTTCTCCAGATGGCGCTATAAAGCAGTTTTACGGATACCATAATGCTACCATGGGGAAAAAAGACTGGGAGATTGTTGAAAACTGGGTCCAGATGAATCTTGATAATAAAAACAATCATCAACCAAATTATGAATCCGTTGATTATGCTGGAAATGAAGAATTTTATGCTAATGATGAAAATTATTTAGACGACGACCCTTTTGGCGAAATCCAAGTAGATGATCCAAGAAGAGCATCACTAATAAATATTCTTCGGTTAAGTAGTAGGGAATGGTTTGGAATATCAGATATTTTTGAGGATGCAAAATGAATTATCTATCACATGTATTAGCAGCTATCGCGAAGCCAGAAACTCTTGAGCAAGCAGCTACGATTTTACTTGATTGGCTTAATCAAATTGGCGTTAATATTTATTGGTCAGATAATCCTAAAGTTAAAGAAATCGAAGCAGAAGAAGGCACAACATATCGAGATTATACAATTAACAAAATCATCGACGATGCACATCGCTGGCATGGACAAGATTTACTTCTGGAAGGGCTTGCTTCTAGGATTTGTGAAAAATTAACGTATAGTATGCGTCCGTTTGTTGAAGAAGCTATATCTAATATTTATAATTATGGTTATCTGCCAGACATTAAAAAATTCTCGCAAGCTCTTATAGGCGATCCTGATATCAATCTTTTAAAGCAAATTCTTAACTATAGCAAGGAGCTTGCATACGGTGTAGTTACAGATAGGTATGATGATAGCTTCAGGGATTTTGACCATAAAAAAAGTGTTAACGATGAATTAGTAAAAGGTGTGTTCGCCTTTATGGAAACTTACGGGAGAGATTTTACTATTAATTATTCCCGAAAGAATCCTGATGGTTTCCTATCAATCATTGGCGAATATAACTCTTATTCTAAAAGTGATCTTTTTAAAATGATGTCAGAAGGCGCTGACTTTAAGTTAATTGAAAGCGTAACTAGAGAGAATCAAAATATTGAATCTCACCGACCTGACGAAGATGATGATGATGATTATGGAGATGAGGACTATTATCTCATGGAAAATCTAGCCGTGGAATACGGTCTTGAAAATGAACTTGAGGGCGAAGATTATACCACATTGCCAGACCTAAGACAATCAGCTAAACAGAGAGTATTAATGTATACAAAAGATACATTTGAAATGCTTAAAACAACAGACTTTGATGAAGTGTATCAAAGACTCATAAATCATGATCAATCACTAGTCCAAGATTTAGCTGCTCAGAAAAACTTTTTGTTCTATTATAATAAAATACTTAAAACTAATTTCAAATCGTTTAAAGACTTTAGTCATTTAAAGCAGATTCATGACGATACAGCCAGATTTTTAATGCAACTAAGGCACGCGAAACGAACACTTCTTAATGAAGAGTTGAGCAAAAATCCTGATTTCCCACCACCCATAATTCAGCCTATTCCGCCAATTATTACATATATTAATAACGAATACGATCTAGAACTCGAAGGAACCATAATGGATCATTGTGTTGGCTCATTTACTGAGAGATGCCGCAATGGTGAATCATTTATATATAGATATGAAAACAGCTATGCCAGAGGAACAATTGAAATTGAATCTGATGGCACGCTTGGTCAATTTTATGGTCCGAGAAATAGACCAATGCATGAAGATGATGAAGAACTTGTTAACGACTGGATAAATGGCACACTGGATTTAAGTAACCCGAATCTTAAAATTGACACGCCATATAAAGGCACTGACTCAATGGGCAATCAATACAAAGTTGATGATCTATTTGATAATCAGGAAGGCTACGAATACAAGCCTTCAATATCTGATTTAGGATATAGCGAAGATCAATCTGATCCAAACCAGCCAAAAAATGCTAATATCAAAAATCTACTTAGAATCAGTAGCCGTGAGTGGTTTAGACTTACTGATCTTTTCGGGTAAAAACTTTTGAGGAACATCCTTGCGACGAACCTTCTTTACTTGGTCCGTTAGTTCGTGAAAAGCATCCATAGCCATATTGATATTCCCATGTCTTGCATATTGCTCCAAAGCCTTCTCTGCACACCAGCCGATATAAACAAGCAAAAGGTACTTCTTTATATCGCCTTGTGCCAACAGAGAAGTCAGAAGATCATGGCTATAATTGATGCGATAGATGGCAAGTAAATTTGCGACCTTATGCACATCAGCACCAGTTTCCTGTTTCCGTGCATCATTGATTATGAATAGTTTAGGTATTGGCAGCATAAGTATTTCTCGAACCCATATACCAAAGGGGGAACACTTTATTCAGAATAACATAAAAAATCAATTGTACCACGCACGAATTTAAACAACCTTCTGAATAAGAGATAGCCTTGTCTGTATCACAAGTATGTTCGACTTCATTACATGGAATCTCGTAAAGCGAGTTTATATTTGGAAAGGATGGAATAACGTCATTACTTTTCTAATTGTGGGTAGTATTATTGCGTTTTTTGGCAGTATGTTATATGTATTGAAGATCGAAGTGGCTGGACTTCCAGAATCCAATAGGCAAAAACTTCCTGCATTTGTTTTTAGTTCTGATAAGGAAACCAAAAAACACTTCATTAACTTTCGTTTACCAACAGAAAAAGAAGATACTCAATTGCCAATATCTGAAAAAGCCTTTGCCGATCTAAACACAACTCATACTCATGTAATTTGGGATAAGAGCAAGAATAGTCTTGAAGTTATCAAATGAATAAACAGACCCAATATATATCAAGGATGCTAAATGAATGTATCCCTGAACGTTTGCTGCCAGAATATAATGGCAGATTTGCAGAAGAAATGGATTTAGCAGTACAGTTACCACTCATTTTTGACCGAATGCTAGAGATTAAGCAAAGAGGATTCGTTGGGGATGCAAATCACGTTAATAGTTATCTGGCTTGGGTTATAGGAATAACGGACGAACCACCTGACTTTTCAAAGCCCTTTGATATGTTTGGAAAGCCAAAGCCTATTCGAAAACCACTTGTGGAATTTTAACGAATTTGGTGTGCATTAATCAAAAATAGACAATATGGGTGCTTAGCGTTCCAATTCCATTGAACTGTCAATGGAACACTGGTTTCGGTTGCTCTATCTAATACATTAAAGATGGTTTGCATCTTAGGGGCAGTATTAAGCTTCTCTTGAAGCACCTGAAGGTCTGTTCCATTGGACATGAAACCAAAGTTTTCCAAATCTTGAGTAAGCATTTGTATTGCTTCCTCTTGACTATGAGCCATCATATTTTCTTTGTTGAAATCATTTACTCTGCGCTCTAAATCTTTTTGAGCGATACTTGAATCATAATCATCATTAAATAATTCGTCATCAAACTGATCCCACGCAAATTTCTTGATAAAATCATCCTTCCAACTCATGTTATAACCCCTGTATTAGTAATGCAGTAATATTCTATAAGTTGTTTAGCTTTCCCTTCTTTGCAAAATGAAAAGGTACTGCCATCCCCACCGCTGAATATATAGATATTTGCAGTGGGGGTTTTCTATGTTTAAGAAAATTATGGCAACATTATTTATAACCTTCCTACTTTGTTCATCAGCTTTTGCGCAAACCATCCTCAAGGTAGGAAATGGAACAGGCTTCTTTGTAAGCCCTAACGAAATAGTCACAGCGCACCACGCTATTGATACGTGGATGACTACTCCGCTTGGGGTTGAATATAATGGTAAAACTTACGGTGCGCTTGTCTATAAGTATAACGAACATTTAGACGTAGCTTATTTAAGGATTGTGGGACACAGTAAAGTTTGCGATTCGCCATTGATTATCTCAGAAGCTTCGCTTTATGAAGGAATGCCATACACTCTTTATGGTTATCCAGCAAAGAAAAATCGTGAATTTACTTCTGTTTCTGGCGTTATAAAAGATACTTATTATAAGATGTTTAGTGATACAGGCAGACGCAACTGGAGAAGGGAGTTTGTACAGGGTAGTTCTGGCGCTTCATCAGGATATTCAGGCGGTCCAATACTGGATTCTAAGGGGTATGCGATTGGCGTATTGTGTAATGGCAGCAGATGGAATGCTTATTTTACTTCATTCCATATGCTAAAAAACCATCCTGACTGGAAAAGCATTAATTTCTAGCAGTTGGAATGATTTTTGCATAAGGTCTACTATTATGGACCTTAAAAGTATTCGCTTATTTCACGGGACTTCCAGCAAGTATTTAAATCACATTCTCAAGCACGGAATTTCGCCTGCGTCAGTTACAGGAAACAAAGGCAATTGGGAGCATACGATTACGGCTCATCAAGATGCCGTTTATTTATCAACCTCTTATGCGCCTTATTTTGCTATGTGTTCAATCAAGAATGAACGCAAAGAGAAGGCTTTAATAATTGAGGTTGACCCTTCTCAGCTACAAGAAGAATTTTTATATCCAGATGAAGACGTTCTTCCTCATATTATAAAGATAGAGGATAGCGAATCCTTAGACATAAACATAATCACCCAATATTTTCGTGATAATATCAAAGATTATCAGCAATACTGGGAAGCTAGTCTGGCTCTTCTCGGAAACTGCGCCTATCACCAGATCATTCCGCCAAAAGCTTTTAAAACGGTAGCTTTATTTGATCAAATGAAAAATAAGTCAGCATGGATGAAAAGCGTTGATCCTTCAATTATTCCTATCAACTATCAGATATTAGGGCATAATTACTTCGCGTTGACGCGCTGGATGATCGGGGAGAAAGTCACGCCTCAGGAAGTCAGCCATACCTATGGGCATTTTCCTGAGTTTGATCGTGGGCTGGAAGAAATGCTTGAGAATCAGCCTGTGGAGATAATTTATAAATCTGATTAATTAAATTAAAATGATGTTTCCGTGTGTGTTTCCGTGTGTTGAAACTGCGATTGAAGCGTTGGGCGGCTTCCGCTTCTAACCGATTGGCTTCTATGCTGGTGATGAAGTCTGCCCGTTGCTTTTACGGGCGGACTGAAGAGGCAGGGCGAAGCCCTGCTCCGCGCCAATTTTTTTCGCGATTTTTTTATTTTTTACTCGCGTATCCACTGTTTTATCATGTGTCTACGCTCATCGCCCACCCAAGGAAGCGAAGCGCCCCACTTTTCTGTGATACTCTCGTCTTCCAAGCGCATGATAAATTCCCACTCATCATGTTCTAAATTGAAGAAAACTTCAGTGTCTTCGCGCTGCTTTACTTTGCGCTGATCTGCGGATAACAATAGCTGAAAGTCCGTGGAGCCATCGCGATTATTATCATCTTCTATAATAACATCGATGAATTGCCCCGCTTGGAAAGATACCTCATCTTTAACTACGTTTTTAACAATAGCTATGGTCGCCCACATAATTTATCCTTTGTATACACGTGTAAAACCAACCCCGCCCCGCTTGAAGTGCTGGGACAATGGGAACGCTGGGATGAATTACGGGAGAGGCAAGTGAGCGGCTACGCGAACTTGTCCTTACTCCCGTTTCAATTAGTTAAACTTGGCTGGCTTTTCCAAGGCAATTCCGTCTACCTTAGTTAAAAATGCGTTTAGGTCTGCATCAATCTCAAAGGTCAATCCAACTTCATAGGTAAGCCTAGCAAGACCCCTGGATTCAATCTGTTTATCCGTCAGACCAGCTTTTCTAAGCTTCTCAAAGGCGTCCATATCGTCGCCGTAAGCGTAAAGCGTCACCGTCTTAGGCTGCTTTGCTGCTTCTGCCGCTGCTGCTTCACGACGCCTTAGCTCTTGCTCTAGCATCTCCCTAGGAAACTGTGTTAAATCTGTCACGTGATAATCCTTAATGTATCGCTTGGTACGATTTGATTAATTACTTCAATAGCGCCGTATCTGTTTAAGATCATAACTCTTTCAGAGTCAATCGCTATACCTTCAACGATTGCGCCTAGTTGAAACGGTATATCTGGCTTGATTACCATGTATTTCGTCTTCATGGTTTCATTACTAATATAAACACGACTTATTCATGAATAGAACATCATTTTGTTAGTACTCAAAGCATGATAAAAGCACCTACACGAAATAAGCCCATCAGCCGCGAGTTCGCAAAGGCGTTTGTCTTTGAATGGATAAAGGAAATCGAATTTCTGCTTGGCGTAGAATTTGAACCACATGTAAGTGAATCGCTTTCTGCGACTTCTTATAGCTGGCGCTATGATAATAAATGTATTTTTGATTTATGGATTACTAAAGATTCAACATGGAATAATCAGCCACCACCCATGCGCCCTTTAGTGGAAGTAATGGATGGTAGACCTGACTGGAAAGAAGTTTTTCCTGCAAAGCCGAAGACGAGACGAGAATTCCTAGCTGCTATGGAAAAATCTACAGATAAGATGATTGAGAGATTTGGCAATGAATAAGTCTCTTTACGATCAGTTCAAAGACATGCTTTCCGAATGGGTGGAAGAGATGGATTACCTGCTTGATATCAAGCTATGCTATGATATCTATACAGGTCCATCTGGCAGAATCTATCATACCGTTCTATATGGCAAGACAGGCTTATTTTGTGCAGCTTTAGATACTGAAAGCTCTACCCTTTATATTGACGACAAAAGACTGTCTCGTTTTAATAAATTTCAAATTATTAATGAAGCAGATGAAGTCCAGCTTCTTTTAGAGAGTCAGACCAAATTTCTGATTGATTTATGTGATGCCCATGACTTACTATGACAAAGAAAAACGCATTCTCGATGAATGGATAGAAGAAATCAACTACATCTTCGGCGCGGACTTTTATAGACATGAAGACTATGGGATAGTCTTTATTTGCACTCCTGAAGGTCCAAGCCGCATCATAGCTCTTCAACATACAAATAGATACACACCTGATAAAACATACAGGTCTGCTACAGAGCATTTAAGACTGATATTTTACACACCTGTAAAGGGTGATGATATACAGTGCAAAACCATAGACTCTATTGAAGAGCTTAAAACATTCCTTGAAGACAGAACCGAGTACATTAAACAGCAACTCGCTGTAGCTGAATGAGGAATGAATATGAAATACGAAGATATTGAAGCCAGAGTTAGAGAATGGATTGATGAAATCAACTTTCTCTATGATACAAAGTTAGCTGCCAGAGAAATTGATGATGTAGAACTGCTTAATATTTATATAGTTGAAGCCTTTCAGCCAGCTTTATTTAATATTAGACATCAAAAAGATCAAATGTGCAGGTTTATGTACAAGCCTCGCGGTGCGAAAAGCGTTTGGGAGATTGAAAAATTGCGCATTGATACACCTGAGCGTTTAGAACAGTACCTGCAAGAACGACTTGAATACTTTCAAGAGAGATTTGTATATCAATCATGACTATTAAACGACTACTTCGCAGGGCTAAAAGAGTGATAGGTAGCAAAGAACTTGCTCTACAGTGGCTTAAGACCCCCGCATTCGGACTCGGCGGAAGGATTCCGCTCGAAGTGGCAGAGACACCCGAAGGCGCGAGGGAGGTCATGGACCTGCTTGGACGTATAGAGCATTCGGTATATTCATGACAAAAATCGCGCCCAGCGTTCCAAGCGCCCGATCCCGCCCTCCGTTTAAGACGCTTAATGCCATAGTAATCCAGTGGATAGAAGAGCTTGAATTTCTTACAGGTGTATCGCTGAAAAAGCAATTTGTTAGCAAGACGCCTCACGTTTGCTACTACATTTACAAAAGCAAGTTCCTTGCAAGCGTGTACGAAAAACCAAGTCAGCGTATGGAAAATAGATTCTCAATGAAACATTACAAGGCAAAGCTCTCTTGCGTATTTGAATCAGAAGATAATTTAAAGGCATACCTGCGTAAAATCACGCCTACTTTGATAGAAACGATTAATAGTCTAGATGAAAACTAAAATCCCCCTTCCAATTGAGCTTGATTTAGAAGTTGCTGGCTGGCTTGATGAAATCGCGTTCCTTACAGGTGCACAGATATACGAGCGAGAGCGAGAATATAAATATGGCGATGCCAGATCATTTATCTATAAAAACGCCACGCTATTTTCTGTTATAATTTCAACCAACGGCAACTTCTTTGCCCATAGATATCCAAGAATCACCCATTACATGTTTAAAGATAAAGAAAAGCTTCAGCAGTATCTGGAACAAATTACGCCGCAAGTACTTGAAGTGATACAATTACAAGATGAATACTGAAATTCCATTATTCCATAACTATGATTACTTTGACGCCCTTTTTGACTGGAAAACAGAGGTCGAATTTATCACTGGCAAGAACATTGAATCTATTAGACTTAACGCAGACCCTCAAAATTATAAAATCATGTTTACCTATAAACAGATCATGATTTTAATCGCAGCACGTCCTCTTATAAAAAATACCACCATAGCGGTTGCTCCTTATGGAGAAAAATCATATATACATTGCAAAAGTGTAGACGAATTAAATGATCTTTTAAGTGATATAACAAGCAAGACTATCCAGCGAATAGAAAACTATGAAGTTTAATACTAAAGACGAAGTTTTCCAACAAGAGTGCGAACTTGTAGAGCAGTGGCTTGATGAAATTGAATTCATTACAGGCGAAAAACTAATTACAACAACAGTGCCTCATATCAAACATGACAGAATTGTTTTGGTTAGCGCTAATACTATCGCCTCAGAGACGCTTTTCGCCTTTGCGTATCCTTTAGATTTGGGTTGCTCCCTTCCAATTAAAAGATTTTACGTCTATGTAGGAAGTCCCAAGGCTTTATATGACTTAAGTCCAGTAAAAGATTTAAAAACGCTTCAAGAATATCTTTCCCAACGAGCTACACCAAAGATTTTAGAAATGATACAAGAGCAACAACAAGATATATGAACTACTTTACGATTTATTTTTTCGCATTAGCCGCTATTGCTGCATTTATCGGCTTAGCCCCACAGTCCCAGTACTCTGAACGCCTTTTAAGCCTGTGTTTTGGCGCTACCATTCTAGGTATTTTATTCTTTTTATCGAGCTTCCCATGATTAATGCTACTATCACGTTCTCAGACCCGAAGCATGACTTATTCTTTACCATTTGGTACGTATTCTGCTTCTTTTTCTACATATATTTAGGCACCAATTCCCACTCGCTATGGCTTAGTCGCTTCTGGTTTATTGCCAGCGGCATCTGTCTTGGCTTTTCGTATCACTTTTTTGATCGCCTTTGAAATATCTGCCTTTATTTGAACTAAACGCGGTCCTGTGTGCGCCATTATAATTCCAGCATTTGTAACAGTAACCACTTAGCGGAGCATCATATTCTTTGTTGCAGAATGTGCAGTTGTATTTATCCATAGGATTTTTCTTGCAAACACAAGTGAATTATTCCTTTCCTACGTGGTATCTCAATGCATGAGAGTGATGCGGCGAAATAATACACAGTGTATGAGTTGCGAAGAAGGCAAAGTGACTCAGATGTATTCGTTTGAAGACAGTTTCTACGCGAACTGCTCGTTATGCGGCTTTCAAGCTTCTGGACAGCACCTGCGTAAGCACAAACTGCTGCAAGCAGAAGCACCGCTTGAAAACGAGCACGTAATCGCATCCATTCGCGAATGGGCTGGAGAGCTTAGCCTTTTGTGCGATTTGGAAGTGCATACAGAGCTTTCTCCCCAGGTTCGGACCCCAACGTTTGCTATCCACGCCTATCTTCGCTGCTTAACCCCTGATTGGAGCTACCGTTACTTTGATCTATTTAGAATGGGTCTTGTATACGATAACATTTTAGATACGTCTATTGCCTATACGCATGAACTCATTCCAGAACCACTCCCAAAGACCGAAACAGGGCTTCAAGAGTTTCTTTATGAGACCGCTCATGATATTTTAGAGATGGACGACGAAGATATCTGGTGGAGAACGCTTCCACGGTGGAGAGTAAGATGATTATTAAACTTGTCCCTTTTCTATTTGTAATTTACGGCATATGCGAGATGGCAATGTTTATCTTTAGGTCCATTTGGTTTCAGCATGCCATGGGTTATTTAAAAGGCAGAATTAAATGCATTCTATAAAAGACAAGCAGTTTGAGTACATAGACCGCATCTTCACCGAATGGGCGCAAGAAATGGAGTTTCTCGCAGGTCTTAAGACAGTTTACCGCGCTGCGGACATGAATGAAGCTCTAGTAATTGATATCCACCAGAGCAATTACGTCTCATTTTGCCCTTTTTGGATGGAGTATCATCCCGTGCGACTTGGCTATGTCTTTAACGGAAACGACAGGTTCTCAATAGTTCGAGATGCACGATTAAATAGGGAATTAATTGAGAGGGAAATCCGCAAAATCGCTCATAGTATCCTAAAAAACCTTGATGATCTGCCTTGGGAAGATAATTCATGGATGGAGTACCTGGAAATTGACTAAAAACGAGTTTGAGCAGATAATGCAAGACTATATCAGTGAATTAACCTTCATTACGGGACTCATTTTTCATGGCTATTTTAATACGTTCTCTCGTGGCAGTAAATACTATGTGAATATTATATCTCGTTTTAATAAAACAGTCTTTTCTATTACTCTGCATTCTGATTGTTTGATTTTTAATTATTTTAATCCAAATATCCAAAAGGCTATCTTAAGAACAGGCGACAAGTTACACGATTTCCTTGAAAACGAGACCAAAGACATCATCAATCATATAGAAAGGCAGTGCGGATTTCATGTCTGACATGACAGACACGGAGCTTTTTGAAATTATAAACGAATACCGCGAAGAACTGAAGTTTGTCACAGACAAACGCATCATTCTTCATACTCGTAAGAAAAACAAAGACGAATATACTTCTATCGAAGTCTATACGGCTCCCGCTGATGCCGATCTAAGGGAGATACTGGCTACTGAAAAAGGGAAATACAGGCTTTTATGGTGCGATATAGGCAGAAATATCATTCTTCGTACCCCGAATTATCCTGGTATCGTTATTCCTCGCAATTGCCCTGATAAATTAAGAAAGTATTTAGAAGATATGTCAAAAACTCACTTAAAGATGCTGCACGACGATGTTTAAAAAACGAATTGCTGATAAATTAGAAAAAAGATTAAGTTCCAAAATGAAAGAAAAGCTTGTCGAACTCTATGAGCAGTACGGTTCGGAGTGGGAATGGCAGGTGCAGATCAAGCACGGCGGATATCTAACAGAGCTTCGGTATCAATTAACGATGATTTCTTTAGACGAGAGCGACAAATGGTACATGCCCACGTTCCCTAACTACCATCATAAATGGGATACTTATACGGAAATCATGATTAAAAACATCATCAAGCGCAATAATCCCAGCGGCAGGCAGTATTTAAATTAAGATGACAGATATCGAAATTTATCAACTATTAATGGAGTGGGGTGAAGAGCTAGAATTTCTCACAGGTCGCGAATTTACCATAGTTGAACTTTTGCAAGGTGGCGTGCTCATTGGCTACTCTATTCGGCTTTTACAGGGCGAAGAAGAAGTTGAAACTCTGCTCACGTGCCATGTTTATACGCAGCATTACATCCCTATTTTTCTAAAGGGCGGCAATAACATGCTTCTTGAAAGAGAAGATCGTGACAAAGTTATAGAATTTCTTCACAATTACGCACAAATTCTTATTGGAGAGCTTTGCGAAGTCTAAATCCCCTGGCGCTTTAATTCAGAGAAATTAAAGCGAAATTCGCTGTGTTTTAGATCATATTCAAATACAATCTGCTCGAATTCGTCGGTTAATCTGTCTTTAACAGGCAAAAACAAAGTTCCTTGCCCTGATGGTCCATCTTCGTAGCGAAGCACCGATCCATCTTCAAGCTGCTGGTTATACAATGATTCATTGCCTTGCGAGAACCATCCGACATCTTTCTTTAGTCCCACAAGAAAGCTTTTTGCATAATGAGGACTCATAGGGAAGTTATACTTTTCCAGCGTCTCCACGATAATTTTTCTAAGCGCATCGATATCATTATCATGTATGCGCGTAATGTGCGACAGAATCTCTTCGCGGCACATTCTCATGCGATTGATAGTATCTTGCGTGTGATCGATTGGCTCGTCCGAAAATAGCGCATCATCATTCGCATCCCATGCGTGGATATAGTGCTTGAAAAATTTATCTTTCCAGTTCATACCTGTGTTATTCTCGGTGCGCCCTAAGATTCCTTCGTGTGTAAGCCAGTGTATTCCAGTGTATGACCCAGTGTTTTAACCTAGTGGAAATTGTAAAAATTTTTGCGGGATTTTTTGAGCCAGTGTTTTAAAAAGGCGGTTTGAAAAAAGACCCCCTGGGGTGCTTAAAAAAATTTTCTGCGGAATTTTTGAAAAGTCATTCGCGGTTAAAGAGGCAAAAAGAGGACACCCTTTTTACGGGCTGGGACTCCTAATTTTAAGGGGTAGGGGGTGTTCCTAGGAAGCGTTGTAAATATTACAATACCCCTTGTAAATATTACGCATATGTTTGAAATATATACAAACGCGCTGCAATCGGCTTTATTTTGCATCTAAAGCGTTTTATTGCGTAGGTATATATTGAGCCGTATATAATAGCAAACCCCGCTAGCGGGGATTCTAGCGGGGTTGTCGGCTGGCTGGCTGGCTGTAGGTTCTAGCGGCTGGCGGCTGGCAATCTATAGGCAAGAGAAAACCCCGACACCAGCGGCGGCGTGTCGGGGTTGCTAACGTTGCCAGTATATTCAGCGGCTGGCGTTATGCCTCTGCATACAGGGCGGCAATGTCGGAACAATCGGCGCAAGCTGTACCCGAATCAATATTTGCGTTGCAGTACTGGCAAGCGGCGGGAGTGGTAGCGGCTGGCACGGGTTCTGTCCAGACTTCGGCGGCGGTTGCTGTCATAATCTCTTGCATAGCTTGCAAGGCTGTATCGGCTGAAACAAGCGGCGTTTCAGTTACAGCGGCGGTAACGCTTGCGGCGGTATACTGTTCAAGGGCGGCGCGAATCTTAAACGGCAAGCATTTGCAAGCAATATCAAAGCATTCGGGATCAGTCATTTCCACCCCTTCGCCTTTGCGCTCAATTGCGCCCGTTTGCAGCAATTCCCCTAGCCATGCGATAACGGCATTAGCCACAAAAGCGGCGGCGGCTGTATGGGGATTAGCGGCGGATTCTGCTTTGATTTCTTCTAACGTGGGTTGCGCTTGCTTCGTTGCTTTGCTCATGTTCTTTATTACCTTCCTGAATAAGATTGTTGTATATATTCGGCGGCATGCTATCAATTCGCCCAGGCGGTGAAAAACAGGAAATTTCCCCGCCGTATTTCAGGCGGGGAATTCGGTTTGCCTTAGTTCAGACTTGCGCCCGATAGCTGAAAGATTCGGGCAACGTTTCTATCCATTGAATCCCTGTCATCGGTATTGCCTAGAGTCTGGCTGTAGCGGGTAATTCCAGCGGCAAAACCCCAT
>Ga0196970_1000273_pt1 | contig 71507 bp, 75 predicted proteins | sample S1v_513CmetaG_FD_148672 | JGI IMG/M metagenome (GOLD analysis project Ga0196970, IMG submission 148672) | Soil microbial communities from Anza Borrego desert, Southern California, United States - S1+v_5-13C | ecosystem: Environmental > Terrestrial > Soil > Desert | place: USA: California...
GTTGGCGGCTGATTCAGCCTGCCCAATTGCATCATTGCTGCGTAACCGTCATCCTCGGTCGCATAGGCTGGGCCGTTTGCAGGGCCAGCGATGAGTTCGGAACGCAACGCAATTCCGTGTGCCTTCAGGGCGTCTTCGTACCCATGGAAGCGTCGAAGGTTCGCGGCGTGCTCGGGCGACACTCCGATGAACCCGATTCGTTCGTGGCCAAGTTCGATCAGGTGCGTGACCGCTTCGTACGCGCCCTTCCAGTGATCTGCAGTGACGCAATCAACAGGCGCGTTCTCGATCGGACGTCCAACCGTGACGACCGGTATGCCTTCGCGAATGATCGCGGCGATTGCCTCGTTGCCGATCTCAGTGCCTCTGGTCGCGACCAGAATTCCATCCACCCGGTGATCGACGAACGCGCGTAGCGCAGCCTTTTCCTGCTCAACACTGCGATTTGCAGTCGCTAGAAAGGCGGTATATCCGCTTCGCTCCAAAACTTCCTGAATGCCCGCCACGAGCTGCGCTGAAAAGGGGTTCGCAATGTCTGGCAGCATGATGCCGACTGCGTGCGTGCTCAGACCTTTCAAACTCCGCGCCAGGACATTCGGGCGATACTTCAGCGCCTTCGCTGCCTGCATGACCTTCTTGCGAACGTCTTCGCTGACGTAGCCCGTGCCGTTGATCGCGCGGGATGCCGTCATGGGAACTACTCCTGCAAGCCGCGCAACATCGGCCAGCGTGGACGGGCGACGCGCCGCTTTCCCGTGTTTCTTGGTTTCGCGTTTGTCCGGTTCCGTTACGTTGTGCATGTGTGTTATCGTTAACACTGTTATCGATAACACAATGAGCCTCAACCCGCAGCGTGTCAAGAAAGAATTTAGAAAAATCATTCTGGGTCGGGTTTGTGGCGCAAGGAGGCTATTCTGAAACGTCTACCTTTAGCTATAGCACCGGGGTTACTGCTGTTGTCATCCGCCTTTTCGTCAGCTCAATACGCAAACGTCAACACACCGGCTAGGCAGGATACCGAAGACATAGCCCGGACGACAGAGGTCAAGAATCTTACCTACCTGTCAATCGGCGGCCAGGACCTTCAACTTGATGTCTATAAGAACCCTCACGCTGGTCCGGCGCCTGTGCTCGTGTACTTCCACGGCGGCGGATGGTGGAAGGGCAGCCGCCCACTATCGTACGGTTCCTTCCGTCCATTCATAAGGATGGGCTTCTCGGTAGTTAGTGTGGATTACCGTCTGACCGGCGTGGCGCCCGCTCCGGCTGCTGTGCAGGACGCGCGCTGCGCACTCTCTTGGATCAAGAAGAATCCCGCCACATATGGCTTCGATACCTCTCGCATTGTGGTCTACGGAACTTCTGCCGGTGGGCATCTTGCATTGATGAGCGGAGTGCTACCGACGTCGGCAGGAGTGGACTTACCTCAGTGCCAGGACCAGCCAGCGGTCGCCGCCGTCCTCAATTTCTACGGCATTGCAGACCTCACCGACCTTCTGAAGCCCGAGCACCAGCGCAGCTGGGCGGCCCGTTGGCTCGGTAACGGAGACGCCTCCGATCGCGCTGACCTCGCCAGGCGCATGTCACCGATTTCGTATGTCCGCACTGGAGTCCCCCCGGTACTCACCGTCCACGGAGACTCTGACCCGACAGTTCCGTATGCGCAAGCCGTCGCCCTGAAGAGGGCGCTTGATCGGGAAAAGGTCCCCAACGAGTTGTTCACCGTCCCTGGCGGGGCACACGGCAAGTTCGATGACCAGCAAAAGCTTGCTATTGAAAATGCAATTCGCCAGTTTCTGATCCAGCACGGGGTGTTGCGGCGCTGAGATGCTCAGGTGTTTGAAAGATTTTGAACGTCGTGCGTCACACTGCTCGTTTATCAGACCCCGCCCTTCCCCGGCGTCCCACATGGACGGCTTTCATTACCATATCCGACGCCCAGCGTGGCATCCGTGACAGGGCTCCGGCTTTTGAACCGACACGTGGCGAGGCAAGAATCAGACCTGTACTCGGTACCCGCTGAGCAACACAGGTGGCGGATCCTCGCTATCGGCCGGCTCGGCATCAGTAAGTTGCGACAGGCTGCCAAAGCTCGACACGATTTCCTTCTGGGTCGGTGAACCAGCCAAACTTTCCAAAATCGTAGCTTTCGCGTTTTGGATCGACCGTGACGCCTTCGTCTATTAGACGGTCCAGCACTCGATCGAGATCATCCACCTGAAAATTGATCATCGCTTTCTGTGCCGGAGGAAAGTATGCATCCTCTTGTCCGAAGAAGGCGAAGACAATCTGAGCGCGTTGCGTCGAAGCGGGGAAAGCGAAAGATCCCTCGGACCTCACTAGACGAAGTGCCGCTCGTACAATCTATACAGAGCTTCTGGATCATTCGCTCGCAAGAATGCTCCGCCAAACCCAGTAATTAAAGCCATGCAGCCTCCTGTGTGAGGAACGTTGGTCGAGAGCTTACGCCTGGAAATCAGAGTGTACCGGAAAGTTCGACTAGCACCGGAATGGATTAGTAACGGGAAATGCCCTTCTGTTCGGCTTTCCCGTACGAACACGAGTTGTGTCCGGATGGTCGGCTGTATCGGCCGCTCGGCTCGATGCCAATGTGATCGTTAACGCGACTGCCGATCAAGGCAACCTCTGAGGGACAAATGATGGGATCGATAGTCTTCAGATGGTTCCGAATGCTGCACCCCACAATGGGGCCGACGGTTGCTGTCGAATGACCTCTACTCCCGAGGCTTCAAGGTTTCGAATCTCGGTTCGGCCATTCTCAATTTGGATGAGGCTCACACTTAAGCGGCCATTGCCAATCCGAATGTTGTGAACTTCAAGTTGTGGCAGCCATACCGGGAGCCGTGGTGTGAGATAGCACCGTAAATTTGGCGCATCCGGCTGGAAACCCAAGAATAGCTGAACGGCGAGGAATGGAACTGCCGCTGACCACGCCTGGGGGACGTTGGCTTTCTCATAAGGTACGGGCGGGCCTTCAGCGCGATCCAAGCCGCAAAAGAGTTCCGGCAATCGGTCCTGTTCGAAGTACGAGCACGCTTCAAAGACGCCGCCCAGAAGGCGATCTGCACCATCGTACAGTCCGTACCGCCAGAGCCCAGCGGCAGCAAGTGCAGTGTCAAAGGGCCAGACGGAACCTCGTTGGTAAAGAAGAGGATTGTACGCCGGATTTCTGCTTGAAAGCGTTCGCAGGCCCCAGCCACAAAACATGTCTGGTTCAAGAAAGCGGCGCGCGACCTTCATCGCTCGTTCTGCGGAGGGCACTCCACACCAGAGAAGGTGACCGGGGTTGGACTGTATGCTTCGGACCGGCAATTTGCTTCCGTCAAGAGCAACAGCATAGAATCCGGCCTCGTCCATCCAGTAACGTGCCTCAACGATCTCCCGCAGCTTGATGGCCGCGGTTCTCAGCCGGAGAGCTTCCTTGAGATGCCCGATCGCCTCAAGCAGCTCTGCAACCGCAAGCTGGGCGGCAAAGAAGTATCCTTGCAACTCCACAGTCGCCAGTGGTGTCCTCGCGATGGCGCCGGTTTCGGTGACAATCGCGTCACCGGCATCTTTCCAGCTTTGGTTGTAGTATCCGCGAGTGCTGCGGGTCGCATACTCCTGCAATCCATCTTGATCGCGATCGCCAAATTCGGAACACCAACGCAAGGCGCTGAGAGCGTGCGGAAGGTAGCGATCCAGCAACTCACGTTTACCCGTCCATCGCCACGCTTGCCACAGTGCGAAGCAGTAAAGCGCGGGAGCGTCGTGCGTTCCGTAGTACGCGGCATGGGGTATCTCCCCAGTATGTGCGAGTTCGCCAACGCGGATTTCATGAGGGAATTTGCCAGGTTCGGAATCGCGCCAATCATCGCGCTCGCTGGCTTGGCGATCACTCAAAGCTTGCAATGCTCCTTCGGCGAGCCAACTGCCTGCCAGACCCGCCATTAGAGACGTCACCAGCGTGTCTCGGCCAAACAACGTGAGAAACCAAGGTGCGCCAGCGGCGACGTAAGCCGATCCATCTTGCTGCGGGATGGCGAGCGCGTCCAAGTCCGAACTTGATTGTTTCCATACGCTCTCAACCAGGCGAGGGGCTGCTATGTGGGGGCGCTCGCGTTCGCTTCCGCTTCTTGAATTAGCGCTCTTTGCCCACGACGTTGTTGCTTCGCCGTTCACCTCGGGAATGGCATCGAGCGAACATACCCAATCCTCGCCCGGCTTAACCTGAAGGTCGAACAGAATGAGACCGCCGCTGTGCACGAGATTACCGCTGCTGGGATGAAAGTGAAGGCGCAACCCGCGAGAGAAACGTGACCGTACGTATCGGAGCTGAAGCCCATCCTCTGTCCGGAACCGCGCGACGGCGAGGTGAGGGGGCAGGGTCTGATCTTTAACCTGGAAAATGTCGGCAAAGTCGGCGTCGAGCTGGAACGAAAAACGCACCTGCGCCTCTGCCTCTAAGAACGTGCGGAGGCGCAACTCGTCGTGAAGGTAGCCATTGACTTCACGATGAAGCGTCAGCAATATCTCACTTTCTTCGATGTCGGCGCGCAGTGTTCGAAGCCGAGGGCTGCGGAACACCCAGGCCGCGGTAGCGGCACTCGGCCGTGTGCGGGAGAGGAAAGTCCATGGATGCCCGTTGATACCGATCCGATATGTGGAAAGCACCCGTGTATCGCCTGCAAAAAGGCCGTGCAACTGTCCTGCGAGAACCTGGGCATCGAGTCCACATGCCAAAGCAACGCCGCTGCCGAACAGAATCTCGATTGGATGGGCGATGCGCGAACCGTCGTTCATGGCGAAACGTGAACGCTAGTAAAGAAAGCCAATAATCACGCCCCAGACGGCGTGCAGGATTCCGCTGGTGACGGCAAATCGGGCGTTGCCGGTACGCCATCCAAGCAGCCCAATACCGGTCATCGGGGCTACGAGGCTGCCCGCAAGAAACAGCGAAAGGAACTCACCCCAGAGAAAACCCTCAAATGCTCGCGACCAGCCTAGGTTTGGTTCGATTAGCATTGCCCAAACCAGGACCAGTAACACGCTATTCGCAAGGTGAGATGCGAACCCGAAGAACCAAGCGCTAGGACGGTCTGAGACCAGGTAGCGTCGTCCGAAATCAGCGATGTCAACCGCAACCAAGCCAGGTACAGTGCCAGCCCAGAGACCTGCGATCACCATCACGTACCCGCCCACCAGACCCGCAACTATCACACCCGCCATGTCAACCTCTTTCCAGGAAAGAACCTGAACGCGGGTGGCAAACGACGACATATACCAAGACAGCATTCTCTGTCGCGAGATGCTTCATGCGAAGTCGCTGGTTGGCCTGTAACATGTGGCCAGACCCGAGTTGCTAAAAGCAGAGTGACAGTCGCGCCACTTAACGGACGCTGGGGAATGTTGTGGGCGGATGGTCGGCAATGCGAAGGCGCTATCCGCGTTCGTTTGCATCGCGCTCGCAAACTACTGAAAGAAAGAGATAGAGAAAGCCGAATCCGTCTCCGCTCCTTCCCGATAGCTTTGTCGGACACAATTTCCGTTCTTAGACATGTAACATTCCGCCCGAATCCAGCATTTCTTCATTGAAGGTCGCTGATACTCGTGCGCGTCTCTGTGCGCAAGTCCCGGCCGTTCGAGGCAAGAAATGATTCGATTCATCATGCGCTTGGTTACGCTCGCATTCCCGGTGCTAGTTGCGTTCGGTGCCGTCGCGCAAGATTCGCAGGAACTCACGCTCGAGCGGGCCGTCGCCATCGCTCTTGAGAAGAACCCTTTGCGGAAGGCGGCGCTCGCGGACCAAAAGATTGCGTCAGCCGCGACGAACGAAGCCCGGTCTATGCTTCTTCCGAAGCTCATGTTCTCTGAGGCGGCGATGCGCGGCAATGATCCCGTGTACGTCTTTGGTACGCGGCTTCGTCAGCAGAGCTTCACTCCCGCAGATTTTGCGCTGCACCGGCTGAACACTCCCACGCCGATTGGCAACTTCACAAGCCGATTCTCCGGGCAGTGGTCGGTGTTCGACGCTATGCAATCTTGGTACAGCGTGAGCCGCGCGAAGCTGGCACAGACGGCGGCAGGCCAACAACTGGACCGCACGGATCAACAACTGATCTTCAACGTCGTACGGGCTTACTACGGCGTGACGCTGGCCGAGCGTCAGGTCGAAACTGCAGATTTGGCGGTCAACACAGCGCGAGCTATCGAGGAGCACAGTCGCTCCCGTGTGACAAGTGGTGTCGCAGTCTCGTCCGATCTGTTAAGCGCGCAGGTGCTCGCGGCGCAACGGCAGCAGGAGGCGATCCGCGCTCGCAACGGACTCGCACTCGCAAGGACGCAGTTCGCAATTGCGCTCGGGATGTCGTCCGCCGCTGAGTTCAGTACCGCTACGGAACTGCGGGAACAAGCGTTACCGCTGGCGGGAATCAATGAACTGGAGAGCGCCGCGCTTACGAATCGGCCTGATCTGAAGAGGCTGCTTACCGAAGAGTCGGCGCAGGATGTTTCGGTAAAGATGGCGAAGGCGGCGTTCGCACCGCGAGTTAGCGTTTTCGGATCCTGGCAGACGGATAGTCGCTCGCTGGGCTGGAACGGCGGCAACAACTGGACCGCCGGAGCTGAACTGCAATTCGACCTCTTCTCGGGCGGCAGCAAAGTTGCACGTCTCCAGCGAGAGAAAGCAACGCAGGAACGCATAGCGGCCTTGCGCGACAACGCCAAAGATCAGATTCGCCTTGAGGTCCGCTCGTCATACTTCGATCTCGACGCGGCGCGTCAGCAGGTCGAGGTCGCTCGCGCCGCCGTGGAGCAGGCTAACGAGAGCCTGCGCATCACGCAAAACCGCTATGAATCCGGCCTGACCACGGTAACAGATCTTATGCGCGTGGAAGATGCCGCACGTCGGACCCGGACTGACTATTGGGACGCGCTCTATCGCATGCACACAAGCTACGCTGCTCTTGAACTCGCGACGGGCACACTCAGCCCAAACTCGCAGGTGGTGAAACAATGACCCGCTCGATTAAGTTCGTCACGACAGCTATCGCACTGCTCACTGTATCTGCCGCAATCGGGTGTTCATCGGAAAAGCACGAGACCGCAAGCGCCCCTGAACTTATCCGCGACGTTCCCGTCCTGGCAGTCGAAAAAACGACTGTTTCCGACTACTTCGAAGCAGTCGGGACGGTACGCGCTTCGCAGTCGGCGCAGGTGGCGAGCCAAATGATGGGTACCGTGTCGCGCATCCTTGTGCATGAAGGCGACCGGGTTCACCGCGGACAAATACTCGCCGCACTCGACGAGGCTCAGCCTCGCGCCGGTGTGGATCGTGCACGTGCCGCTGTCGCTGCCTCGGAGCAGAACGTTGCAGCGTCGTCAGCGGACTATGCGCTGGCCGAATCGACACTGAACAGGTACCAGTCGCTCTACGACAAACAGTCTGTCAGCCCGCAGGAGTTTGACGAGGTAAAAGGGCGGTACGCCGCCGCGAAGGCCCGTCGGGACGGAGCGCGGGCAGCGCAATCGCAGGCGAAGGCGGCGTTGGAACAGGCAAGTAACAGCTACGACTACACGAAGGTCCGCGCTCCGTTTGATGGAGTCGTCACAGCCAAGCTGGTGGATGCGGGCGCGCTGGCATCCCCGGGAACGCCACTGTTCGTAGTCGAGGGCGACGGGCGCCTGCGTCTCGAGGCAACTGTGGACGAGCGGGGAATCGGTGCCGTTCGCCTCGGCAGCGATGTGCCTGTTCTAATCGATGCGCTCGGCAGCGGGCCCCTGACCGGCAAGGTTGTACAAGTGCTTCCCGCCGCCGATCCTGCAAGCCGCAGTTTTCTCGTGAAGGTCGAGTTGCCTCCAATGCCGCAGTTGCGTTCAGGCGTCTTCGGTCGCGTCCGTTTCCGGCAAGGCCAGCGTGAATCGCTTCTCGTCCCCCAGACGGCCCTCGTTCATCGGGGTCAGTTGGACGGAGTGTTCGTGCTCGGCAACGACCAAGTCGTCACGCTGCGATACGTGACGCTCGGTCGAGCCGACGATAAGAAGGTAGAGGTGTTGTCGGGTCTCGAACACGGTGAACGCGTTGTGGCGCAGCCTGGAGACCGTGAACTCAGCGGCAAGAAGGTTGAGGTGCGCTGATGAACGCCAACGGCAATCAACGTCCCGCGCTGCGCCTGGCCGGAAAATTGGCCCACGGGTTCATCGATTCGAAACTGACTCCGCTAGTGATCGCAGCTGCGCTCCTCATCGGCATCTTCGCCATTGTTCAAACACCACGCGAAGAGGAGCCGCAGATTGTCGTTCCCATGCTCGACGTGTTCGTACGCATGCCGGGTGCCTCCGCGACCGAAGTCCAGGAGCGCGCGACGATACCGATGGAGCGTCTCCTGCGCGAAGTTCCGGCCGTGGAGTATGTTTATTCGATCAGCCATCCCGAGATGAGCATGCTAGTTGTCCGCTTCTTTGTAGGGACGAAGGAAGAGGACGCGATCGTCAAGACCTACAACAAGCTCTACTCGAATGCGGATCGCATTCCTCCGGGTGTGTCGCAACCGCTGATCAAGGTGCGGTCGATTGACGACGTCCCGATCATGGCTCTGACCCTGTGGGGCAAGAAGTACGACGCATATCAATTGCGGCAGGTCGCTGGTGAACTCGAGCACCAAATCAAGCAGATCGATAACGTCTCCGAGACGAAAGTCATTGGTGGACTGCCGCGGCAGGTCCGCGTGGTCCTGGATACGCAGAAACTTGCTGGCTACGGTCTGACGCCGGGCGCCGTGACCGGGACGCTGGACCGGGCCAACGCGCGCGTAAACGCAGGCACGTTTGCGCAGGGAAACAATGAGTTCCAGGTCGATGCCGGCCGATTTCTCGCCGATGCGCAAGAGTTGAACCAGGTCGTCGTCGGCGTGCACGGCGGAAGACCCGTGTATCTGCGCGATGTAGTGCAATCCATCAGCGACGGACCGGCCGAAGCGTCCGACTACGTTCTTTTTGCAAACGGCAACGGCGCAGGTAAGCAGGCATGGACCGGTGAATATCCCGCCGTAACGATAACGATCGCGAAGCGCAAGGCGACCAACGCCACACAGATCACGGAAAACGTTGAAGAGAAGCTGGCAAGCCTGCGTGGTTATATCATCCCGCCGGACCTGAATGTCACCACAACGCGCAACTACGGTGAGACGGCAAAAGACAAGTCTGACGAGTTGCTAAAGCACTTGTTGCTCGCAACCTTGTCGGTGGCGCTATTGATCGCACTAGCGCTCGGATGGCGCGAGGCAGGAGTTGTGCTCGTCGCGATCCCGGTGACACTTGCCCTCACGCTGGCGATCTTCTATTTATTCGGTTACACACTCAATCGCGTCACCCTGTTTGCGCTCATCTTCTCGATCGGCATACTCGTCGATGACGCGATCGTGGTCGTCGAGAACATAGTTCGCCACTTCCGACTCGCGGAGAACGCAGGCCGCCCGATGATGGCGGTCGCGGTGGAAGCGGTCGATGAGGTCGGTAATCCTACGATCCTCGCCACATTTGCGGTTATCGCGGCGATTCTCCCGATGGCGTTCGTCCGCGGGTTGATGGGCCCCTACATGCGCCCAATCCCGGTAGGTGCCTCCGCTGCGATGCTGTTCTCGCTCGTCGTTGCGTTTGTGGTGTCGCCATGGGCTGCGCTCCGACTGTTGCGCAAGCGGGGCCGGGGTAATGCCCACGAACACGAGACAGAAGGCGCAACTACTCGTTTGTACCGCCGGCTGATGAATCCACTGATCCAAAGGCCGCGTTTGCGCTGGGCGTTCCTCGGCGGCGTCGTTGTCCTGCTGGTCGCCGCCGGTTCGCTCGTGGCATTCAAACTGGTTCGCGTTAAGATGTTGCCATTCGACAACAAGAGTGAGTTCCAGGTCGTGATCGACATGCCCAATGGGACCACGCTTGAGCAGACGACGCGCGTAGCACAAGAACTCGGCGCATACCTTGGGCAGCAGCCGGAAGTCGCGAATTACCAGATTTACTCCGGCACGTCCGGCGCTTACAACTTCAACGGCCTCGTGCGGCACTATTTCCTGCGCTCCGGAGCGAACGTCGCTGATATCCAGGTGAACTTGCTGTCGCGGCACGATCGCAAAGCGCAGAGTCACGACATTGCCAAGCGGCTCCGCCCTGGCCTCGACCAGATCGCGGCGCGTTACGGGGCTCGCATCAAGGTCGCCGAGGTGCCACCGGGTCCGCCGGTGCTGCAAACGCTCGTCGCCGAGATCTACGGAGCCGACTACCAGCAGCAGATAGATCTCGCGCGACAGGTCAAGGAGGTGTTCCGGCAGACGCCCGGCGTGGTTGACGTCGATTGGTACGTCGAGGACGCGCAAACGAAGTACGACATGCAGGTCGATCTGGATAAAGCGGCACTGCATGGCGTATCCGCCGCCGAAGTCAGCCGCACGGTTCAGATCGGACTAAGCGGAGCAACGGCGGGGCTGCTGCATTCGCCAACATCGCGCGAAGATGTTCCCATCCGCGTGCAGCTTTCGAGACAGGCCCGCTCCGGGGTAGACGCTCTTCAGCAGCTCAAGCTGCCGACGTCGTCGGGAGGCATGGTCTCGCTCGGCGAGGTAACGAACGTTGAGAGGAAGACAATCGACACAAGTCTCTACCGCAAGAACTTGCGTCCAGTCGTGTACGTCACGGGCGATGTTGCCGGCGGTGAAGAGAGTCCCGTGTACGCCATCATGAAAATGAAGAGTGCCATCGAGAAGATCAAGGCTCCAGGTGGATACACGATCAATCAGTACTCGGCAACGCTGCCGAAGGAGACTGACCACCTCGCGCTAAAGTGGGATGGCGAATGGCACATCACCTATGAGGTCTTCCGCGACCTCGGCTTGGCCTTCGCCGCCGTGCTCGTTCTGATCTACGTGCTCGTCGTGGGCTGGTTCCGGTCATTCCTTACGCCGCTCGTGATCATGGCGCCCATTCCCCTGACGCTTGTCGGTATCCTGCCCGCACATGCGCTCATGGGTGCGTTCTTTACCGCGACGTCGATGATCGGCTTCATCGCCGGAGCCGGTATCATCGTGCGCAACTCAATCATCCTCGTCGACTTCATCGAACTCCGCCGATCGCAGGGCATGTCGCTCGAAGAAGCGGTCGTTGACGCCGGCGCCGTGCGCTTCCGCCCGATGCTGCTCACGGCCGCAGCCGTCGTGGTTGGCGCGAGCGTAATCTTGTTTGATCCTATTTTCCAGGGACTCGCCATCGCGCTTATGGCTGGCGAGGTCGCATCGACGCTCCTCTCGCGTATGGCCGTCCCCGTGCTCTACTACATGGCGCAGAAGCAGTTTGGGCCGCTGCCACCGCACACACATTCACCCGCGAATGCCGCAGATTGCCTACAAAGCACCTGCGACGTTCCAGCACCGCTGGAATCGAGGTAGACCATGACTGTCGAACGCGCTCTGCGAATGCTTGCTGGCTTTTTCGTGATGCTGTCCGTCGCACTCGGACACTGGGTCAGCCATTGGTGGTTCCTGCTCACAGCCTTCGTTGGACTGAATCTGTTTCAATCGGCATTTACGAATTGGTGCCCTGCAATGACGATCTTTAGAAAGATCGGACTGAAAGACGCGGCAGCGTGTGCTTGCCTGACAGGTAACGGCGCAAGCCGGTACGCCGTTCTGCATGATGCGGCGACCACCAAGAAGTAGGTCTATTGCAGCGCGAACCAGCAACTAGTCTCGTACTAGGTAGTGTCTGAAAAGTCGGCAATCCGGAAGTGATTGATGTCAGTGGCCGAGATTAGTCCTGCTAGTCGGCTAATGGGCGTAACTCCAATCTCCTACTAGTCCCGGATACGGACAACCCGGACACGACTAGCGCAACATCGTCGCGCGGCAGCGGAGGCCGCTGACGATGGCGCCTGGGCCGACCCTGCTCAGGGCCAAGCAGTTGATCGACCGGCGCAACGAGCAGGCGGCGGAGACCTTACGTCACACTTTATGTCACAATGGGGCTTTTTCGGAGGTCGCAGAACCGGGCGTAAGTGTTTGAAGAGGAAGGTTGGTAGCGCTACCGGGAAACAGCCCCGGACAGCTTGCAATTGTGCCACAAAAACAGCATAAACGTTAGTGTTTATGCGAGCTTGCACGTATCCAACGCTCTTCCCTTTTCCAACATTCTTTGCAAAAAAGAAACCCGAAAAATTGTATTTACCGGGACATACCGGGACAAGCCTGAACCTCTCGTTATGGTGCGCCAGCCCCGAAATGTACACTGCTCCCGATGCCACTCTTTGATCGCTACATCGGAATCGACTACTCCGGTGCGGAGACCGCCGAATCGAGTCTTTCCGGCCTTCGGGTCTACCTCGCCATTGGCTCGAACGAGCCTCGTGAGGAATTGCCGCCCCCAAGCCCACGCAAGTACTGGACACGGCGCGGCATTGCCCATTGGCTCTGCTCCGAACTGTCGAAAGAGAGTCCGACGATTGTCGGCATCGACCACGGCTTTTCGTTCCCGGTCGCGTATTTCGAGAAGTACGCCCTGCCGCATGATTGGTCGGCGTTCTTGGACGACTTCCAGCGGCATTGGCCGACTGATGCTCCTGCGACGTACGTCGATTTCATTCGAGAGGGAGCGTGTGGGCAAGGCGAACAGCGAAGGGGCGATCCAAGCTGGTTCAGACTGACGGAACACTGGACGGCAACGGCAAAGTCTGTGTTTCGTTTCGGGGTTAATGGATCGGTGGCTCATTCCACTCACGCCGGATTGCCGTGGCTGCGCTTTCTCCGCAACGAGTGCCAACGCAAGATTCACTTCTGGCCTTTCGATGGCTGGAACATTCCCGACGAGGGCGCACCCGTTATCGCTGAGGTCTACCCGTCATTATGGACAAGGCGATTTCCCCGACAAGACCGCACCCCCGATCAACAGGCAGCCTACGCCGCCGCTGCTTGGCTCTGTCGTGCCGACCAAACCTGTTCCCTCGCACAGTTCTTCAACCCGCCTCTGACGCCAGAGGAACGTGAAATCGCTCTAATTGAGGGTTGGATATTGGGCGTGGTCTGACGTTAAACCGCGCCCCGGTTCTTTCTGCGTTTCAGACGGACTTGAACGCTGCTACAAAGCGCAACACAGCAGAATCGAGTTTGGCGACGAATGAGAATTCTTCCTGAGTGTAATAGTAGCCCTTTACCCAATACCTGATTAGCCGCCACAAATGGCTGAACCAACCGAATCGGCGCACCTTCCGCTTTGTTACCTTGACCGCGTCGTGAAGAATCCGGTGTTCGTTTATGAGCTTTGCTTCCAACTGTCTTACGGCGCTTAGATCAGATCGAACTTTCGACAGTGCTGATGAATTTTTCCGATTCACGCCTTCCAGTTCGTCACAAATTTTGGCGATCCGGTTGGCTTCTCGATGCGAAAGCGTGGAAGAGACTGCAACTGCGACAGCGGTACCAATGCCGGGTAACACAAACTGTCCTGCTGCCATTCCACCCCCGCCAGCGGCTAACGAGCCTCCGCCGAACCACGCCCATCCTGCGTTAGCTGCGGCGGCTCCGTGTAGTCCGGCCATAGCTGCACCTGTCGACGCATGCCCCAACAACTGAACTGCGCCCCAAGAGCCAACTGCCGCCCCGACTCCCGCGCTAGCGCCTACGGCGGTTGGGACAGTTGTGCTCATCCCGCTGAACTCACCGTGTCTGACTTGGGGGAGAGATGCAGTTTGAACCAGACTCCTCTCCTGCGTCCCTGCGCCGAACCCGTTACTGGCCCTCACTCCAACCGGCCGCAGTATCGATACCGCAGCTTTGAGATGACGACCTGCAATTCTCCCGCGCCTTTTCAATGCAGTGACGGCGGCCAGAAGATCGGCATTAACTTCCGCAATCTGGTGTCGCAAGCAGTCGTAGGCCTCCCGAAGTTGAGCGTACCGAGAAGCTTGGTTCCGCATCCGGTACGTTCCCCCAAGAGAGGTAACGTCTCCAACCACCTGAAATGTCTTTTTAAAGAAGCCCATCTTTGCATTGTCATGGTTGCATCGTTATCGTCGGAAGTTGATGAATCGCAAACGGCATCACGATGGTAACGGCTGCTGGTGCATCCCGGTTGTGAAAGCGCCGGACTCCCACATGACCTGCGCGAGTTTGCGTTGGCACGAATTCACCTTCGCGAGAACATGTGAGCCGAACTGATCCGTTCCGAATGCAGAATGTAGCCATTCGACGGTTTGGAGCCATCATGAGCCAGCGCGACAACGCCCATCGCGATAGCAAACAACGGATTTCTGCCTGTCAACCACACGCGGGATCAACGGTAAACGAAGTTTTCAACCGATTTATAAAATCCATGCTGCCTCTGTACAAACCGTCAACCCGTCATTTCATCACGACGACGGCGTACCAGATATGCCGTACCTTCGGGAAAAGGCGATTGGCCGACATCAGCACGGAAATCCTTCAGTCATACGTCTCGATTTTGTGCCGTACCCCGAAGACGACGGCAAACCGTATGACGGTGTTCCGAACGATGTGGAAATCAGCAAGAACGTGGGGCTATGTGAATCACGACCCGTTTGTCGGACTCGTTCTCCCCAAACTTCTTCCGCCGGAGACAAGGTGCTTCACATTGGCAGAGGTCAACCGCATCGTTCGGAACTCCTGTGAGCCTTACAGGACGTTGTACTTGCTTGCAGCCGAGACGGGGATGAGGGCGGGGGAGCTTTGTGCGTTGCATTGGGATGACGTGAATCTGGCGGACAAAACCATCAATGTGGCAAAGAGCGTGTGGAAAGGGCAGATTACCACTCCCAAGACCAGAGCCGGACGCCGTGTGATCTGTATTTCGGGCGAACTGGTCGATGCTCTCAGCCGTTTGAAAAAGTCTGAGACTGGAATCGTATTCACAAGGTCGGGCGGTCGCCTCTTAGACCCGGAGAAAGTTGTGCAGAACCACCTGCAACCGCTTTTGAAGCGGCTGGGAATCGAAGGCGGTGGGCTTCACGCGTTCCGCCACTTCAATGCAACGGTCATGGACAGAGAGTCCGTTCCGATGAAAACCCGGCAGTCACGATTGGGGCACAGCAGTCCGCAAACGACGCTGCAACTGTATACGCACGTCCTCAACGAAGAAGACAGGCGAACTGCCGCAAACATAAGCAGGCATTTGACAGAACAGGTGACGAATGAGACAGAACAGAAACCCCGATCTGCGATGTTCTGGTGGGCTTCGACTGTGTGCGTGCAAGCATTTGTCGTTCCCTCGAAAACAACGACCCCTCGCACCTGAACCAAACTTTGCCAACCTTGACCGCAGCCGCCCCGCCGACCGCCGACGCACAATCCCCCGTTCCGGTGGCCCAAAATCCTTCAGAGGGGTTATTCAGTGCGAAAACCAGCATTCGTGGTGAGCGGTTGAACAGGGCGGCAACCCCGAATAGCGGTTCCTGTTCGCCTGCCGCAGACCGACTTACCATTCGGACAATGCACATCCCCTTCTTGGAAAATGGGGCTGAACCGTGACGTGTCACGTTTTTGGTACGGCTGTGCTACATAATGCGTTCTTGCTGTTGGGGGCCTGTACTTACTGGTTTCAAAATTCCGTCTCGCACAAATCGTGCGTAAACATCAGGTGGAATTAGTTCCTGTCCGTTTTGGACTGCTTTGTGGAGTGCCAAGAACCACAAATACTTGTCCCGGTGTTCTGGACTCTCGGCCATCAAAATGGAGGCACGGTTCGCAGCCGATGCGCCCCACATAGTATTGAAGGGGTTTACGATGTTTCTGTCACGAAAATGCAGCAGCGCAGTCTCGAACGGCTTGGCGAATCGAGTGAGCCAGTAAGTATCGGGAATATCGATATCGTCTGCGATGACCACAGCGGGAACACCCACCGCTTTTTCCAACTTCACGGCGCGAACAAGGGCGTCACTCGCAACGAGCAAATGGTTGCCCTGTCGCTGTTCCCAATACCGCCCCTTCGTGATTGCTCCGCGGATCATCAGGTCGTTTGTCAATGCCAGAAACCACAGATGTTGGACTGCGATCAAGGCCGGAGCCAGCGATGTTGCTGTTATTAGAATTGCGTCTGAGTACATCGTGGCTTGGACTTCCTTGGCCGAAAAGCTCGCCATTTCGGCACCGAACTGTTGGTAGACTTCAAGCGTTCCGTCGAAGTCAGCCAATACTCTATTGGAGAAACCCAAAATGTCGCAGAACGCGACGTAACGAACATCTACCTTTGTACTCTCGGGCGAGGGTTCTGACACGGTATCATTCTCTTCGCTCATGCACTGAACTTAGCATAGCGAATGTACGAAGGCGACGGAGATCGGTCGTGAGATTTCAAAAGCTCGTGCTCCTCCACGGCAAAGGCGGTAGCCCCGAAGGAAGCGTGAACCAGCTTGAGCAGGAATTACGGCGCTACATGCCGACCGCCTCTGGCGACCTGTTTCACCGACCAAAGCTCCTGCATTCCGATCCTGATGTACTTGCAGAAGACTCGGTGGCTGATCTTGCGGCCCGAAAGCTGCCGCAGAACGCGGCGGTGATCGGCATCAGCTTAGGTGGACTGGTCGCTGCGAAGTTGCAGGAACAAGGGCGTGACGACCTGCCTGTGATCTGTATCAGTTCGCCAACGTGGGCAGACGGCGTCAGACTGGAAACATGGATGCCGAACCGGATCGCCCTGTACTCGTCGAAGGATGAAGTGATTGCAGGCAGGACGGCGAATTGGCCGCAGTTTGCTCAGGCGTTCGATTTGCCTTGGCTGACGCACGACACGGATCAGCACAAACAGCGATTGGCTCAGTTGGTGTTTGCGTACCTGAATGGGGACAGCGTGCCGATGGCAATCACTGGAATGAAATAAACACGTAGTAGAAGGGCAGTTCACATTTTGGGCGTGAGGAGCGCGGCTGTGACCCTCAACGACTTTGCTTGAATTCGTCGAACAAAGGATGTCGATGAGCCACGTGTATCAGCCTGCCCTCATTCGGGCCTTGATCTCGGCTGGCGGCTCGGCAACGTTGCGGCAGTTGGCGCAGGCGTTCCTCTGCGAAGACGAGAGCCAACTCCTGTATTACGAAAAGCGCATCAAGGAAATGCCCGTCAGAGTTCTACGAAAACACGGCGTCATCAGCGTACAAGGTCAACTAGTCTCGTTGACAATCCCACCCCTGACGCTGGAGCAACGCGCACGCATCCGAATGGCGTGCGAACGGCGACTTCAGTCATTCGTGCAAAAGCGAGGGCTATGCGATTTGGGATTACCGCCTTCTCGAAGATGATCCCGTGCCCGACAGCCTCCGGTATTTGGCGCTGAAGGCAGCCGGAGGTCGCTGTCAGTTGTGCGGTGCCACCAAGGAAGACAGACCGCTCGATGTTGATCACATCATCCCTCGCAATCGAGGCGGCAAGAACGAAGTGGCGAACCTACAAGTGCTCTGCTCGAAATGCAATCGCTCAAAACGAGACAAGGATGACACGGATTTCAGGAGCGTCATTCCGATTGAGCGTGAGCGCGGATGCGTGTTCTGCGCCGATGAGATTGAGCAACGTCTCGTGGCAGAAATTGGCTCCGTGATCGCGATCCGTGATCGATTTCCGGTCACGCCCGGTCATGTGCTTGTGCTTCCTCGCCGTCATGCAGTTGACGTGTTCTCTATGACCATCGTTGAGCGCACCCACGCTGACGAACTCATACGTGTGCTTCGGAACCGTATCGCGGACAAAGATCGGCGGGTGCTTGGCTTCAATGTCGGGCACAACTCCGGTGAGACAGCAGGACAAACAGTCATGCACGCTCACATCCACCTTATCCCCCGCAGATCGGGGGACGTGGAGAATCCCCGTGGAGGCGTGCGGGGCGTTGTGCCAGAAAAGCGTATCTACTGACGCGAGTCCAAACATACAGTTGTTAATGGGCGGCACACAGCGTCCTTTACGCCAATACGAGCGAATCGACAAGGCGACGAGAAGAGAGTTGCCGGACGCCACAGCCGAATGGGATCATGTTTCGCGCCCCACTCTGGCCCCGTTTCACAGAGTGTCAGTGTCAGAGCAGCATGGAGAAGCATGGATGGCAGATCGACATCGAGAGACAAAAGACGAATATCGCTCACGAATGCTGCTGGTTGAGTTCCTAAGTGTCTCGGATCGCGTTCTTGATCGTGTGCTCGGGGAAATAGCGGACCTCCATGAAATACCGGACGAAATACACGTCCAGTTGAGCAAAATCTGGAATCTAGCGCAGTCGCGTCTCAGAAGCGTGATCGAGAGCATACGCGTTGGTCTGAACCGGAAGAGGCGCTCGTTGCTTCTTGAAGTTGGGATGTTTGGCGAGGCACTCGCAGCGAAATTTGAGCTTCTTCGATTCGATATTCAGGAAGGATCAGTCAAGCGTGTGTTCATGCGCCTTAATAGTATGTTGGGGAGCTTGGCGATTGTGTTTCACGCCTTGGATGCAGCCAAAGAATTCAAGGAACATGTTGAAGCCACAATGGATCGCCTCAGCCACCCTCCAGAAATCATCGATTTGAAGATGTTCTGAGGCCTGAACAATAGGTGGAGAATGCATCATCGAGCGGCTTCTTTCGCGTGCGTTAATGGGCGGCTCGCAGCAAGACTGAATCTCGATGGTATCCAAGAAAGTGTTTTTGCCCTTCGGTGAATGTGCCAACGTTGACGACCCGATCCGTGGGCACGCCCATTCGGTTCAACGATGGCTGATGTGCAACGGGTGAAACAAGGAGTTCGCCCGAATCCTCGAAGCTGATGAACCCTCGATCGAACAGGTGGTCTATCGTCGGCGTCAGCAGAAGCCCGTTTTCGCCATCAAGGCGTTCTTCGTTTGTGCAATCCCGCCAAGGCTTGCAGTGACTTGCCCGTAAGTGAGTCACGTTCGTAACACCTGTCAAGCGACATCCATGCTCGATTCGCATCACCCTCTGCTTGTATAGTCCTTGCCCCCTTCGAGCGATGATTAGGGCTTCCCGGTCGGTATCCGTTATGCGTGAATCAGTCTCGATGCTCGATTCGATGTGATGCTCCCACACTTCCAGATCAGCGTTGTCGGCTTGCGCTGCTGCTGGCACATCAGTCTTCACAGCCGTGCCGGCGACTAACGCAGCCTCAGGCCCGATCAGTCCGACAATCCGGTGAGCCTGAAGAAACTGCTTGGGGCGAACACGATTGATCTCGTAGGAGCGTGCGTAATAGTTGGCGACATCAAGAAGAAGCTGATGCTGAGCGACAAGGTTCTTAGGCTCGATGCGCCACAGGAATGGAAGCGTTGGATATTAATGTGCCTTCGTTCACGATTGGGACGCCGCCAAATCGAAAGCCTCGCTACTGGCAACCAACTGTCAATGCGCAATATAACCCAAGACAGCATACGGAGCGTCGTCGTGCCACTTCCGTCAGCGAAAGAGCGAGACGAGATTCTCCGCCGAACTGATCATTTTCTGAAGCTGGCCGACCACATCGAACGGGACGTGGCAAGAGCGGCTGCTAACAGTAGAGAAGCTTACACAAGCGATCCTTGCCAAAGCCTTTCGTGGTGAACTCGTTCCAAATGAGGCTGAATTGGCTCGGCGTGAAGGCAGGAACTATGAGCCTGCCTGTATGCTTCTGGAGCGAGTCAAGAGACATAAGAACTCATCGGAACGAAGTAACGGTCATCATAGGGCGAAACGAAAGAATTGAGGTCGTGCTACAAAAGGAATCGATGCCTTCCGCAACTATCAAGCTCTTTCTTCCCACGCGGTGACGGGAAAAGCCTACGCACCGCAGAAATTTCCAACTGGACTGGAAAGGCTATCGCCGCTCCTCGAACTGAACTTGAAGAGCTTCTCGCTCGCGAGGAACTTGAAAAGGCTGGCGTTTACATGCTGCTTGGCAATGCTCCGCAAACCAACGCCCCTCTCGCCTACATCGGCGAGGCTGAGGTTATCCGCGAGCGACTCAAGCAGCATAAAACAAAGGAATTTTGGGTGTCGGCTATCGTCTTCATCAGCAAAGACGAGAACCTGACGAAGGCCCACGTGCGGTATCTTGAGAGCCGACTGATCAGCGAGGCCGCGCAGATCAGCAGGTTCACACTTGATCAGAACCAGTCTGGAGGCGCAAAGCTTCCAGAATCAGACCGTGAGGACATGGAGGTCTTCCTCACGCGCATTCGGCAACTTCTTCCTGTTCTCGGCTCTGACATTCTGACGCCCATCGGCCATGCACCCGCCACCGTTCAGCCGGGCAGCATGTTGTTCTGCCGGATTAAGAACGCTGAGGCACGAGGCCAACGCACGGCGAATGGATTTGTCGTGTTTCAGGGATCAACGGCTGTGTTAACTGAGCGCCCATCGGCCGATAGCTATCCGTATGTTCTGACTCAGCGCAAACAACTTATCGCGGACGGCACTCTTGTGGGGAAGAATGGGTTGTTACTCTTCACCAAGGATACGGAGTTTTCCAGCCCATCTGCTGCTGCGGCAGTTATTCATGGCGGGAGTGCAAACGGGCTGATCGCGTGGAGGGCAGAGGACGGCAAGACCCTCAAACAACTGGACGAGCAGAGTTAAATTACCAAGCTCTATCTCAGACCGTCGCTAAATCGAGGTCATCAACCACTCGTAGTCGCCACTGCCTTCGCCACCTTATCCGCGTCTGCTGTGATCCTATCTATCATGCCGTTGTAGTGTTCGGTATCTAGTTTGTTGATCAGCGCCAAGATGTCTTTCAGTATTGCTGGCGTTTCAGAGAGGATAGATACGTCGTGTTCTGGCTCACTGATCTGGTCGAGATGTGAGTAGGTGTGGAGAAATCGGAGGATTCTGGATTTTTTGCCGACCTCAAAGTCTACCTGTTCCAGCTTGTCATATAACTCGCCAGCTTGGCCCGGTATTTTGAATGCGAGAAAAGCCTCCAAGAGCCGTCGTGCCACATTCGGTAGTCCATAATAGGGTGAGAGCGTGTCTTGCGCGAGCGTTCTGTTCGCCTCATCGACAACACGCTTGAACAGGTATTGATATTCCGACTCAAAGTCCCTAAGAAGCGGGTCGAGTGTGCTCAAGATAGAGTTGCGCCCGGCTCCGTTCACATGCGCCCTGACCATGTAGAACTGAGCGGGACGCTTCGTTATGTCGGGCTTCTTCTGGCCTTTCATCTTCTCAAACCAGTGCCGCACCTGTCTAAAAAACGTGAAATTGTGCGTGAGAACGAATAGTTGTCCAACCTGCGCGGTTCTGGCCCGCATGTACCCGAATGCGCAGTACAGTGCATTGCTGTCTAGGCTCGATACAGGATCATCGATAACGACGATGCCGTTTGCGGCGTCAAACCCGGTGTCAGCGAGCGACTTCAGGAAGTACATTAAGGCGATTGCAGTCCGCTCACCTTCGCTCAGGTTCATCGCGGGTCGCCCGTTTCTGGTGATTGTGTATCCAGTGTCCTTGACCTCAAAACGCAGTTCGTCGCTGCCGAGATAGCTTGCCATCTCAGCATTGAGTTCTTCTGCCGACCTCTGGTGCTGTCGAACCTGCTTTTCCACCACACTCATTGCAGCCTGAATGCGCTCTTTCTTAGCCCGTGCGCTGCAATGTACTCTCCTGATCCGTGATGTCAATGCGAATAGTGGGACTTGTATTAACTCGATGGAAGATGCGACCAGCCGAACACGATGTGGATAGAAACACTGGCGAACTGACTAGCGGCGATTGATGTACTCGTAGCCGTGTTCCGATGCCATGATTTCCCCCAATCGATAGCACTCCCGGACGCACCAGCCGCACATCATGTCGATTCCGGGGAATTCATCGCTGGTGGAATGGAAAACGGGGTAGACGACCGCGTGAACTGAGCACACCAATCCTCCGCACCAGTCGCATTGCTGCCAATCTCGCTCTGTGCAGGGCGTCAGCGGATACGTGGAACAGTCTGGCGGCTCCAGCAGCATGATCGCTCACTCGCTTTCTTCACTTGACCCTCAGTCGTAGAAACCCCATCCATAGTAGAAATTGCACTTCACGAGCAGAAGCACGATCCCAATCGTTCCGAAGAAGATGAGGAAGGACGGGACACGGCACTGATCCTCGTGCCCATGGAATGAGCGCCACTCACTGCGGAAGATGTACGCCAGCATCGTGATCCAAGGACTGAGCACAGTCAGCAGAACTTTGATAAACCAGATTTCCTCCGGGTGCAGGAGAGACTTGCCAGTGAACAGCCAATTCACGATAGAGGCGACAATGAGGATAGGGATCGCAGCAAGGAACAGCAGAATCTTGATCCAGTCCACCACGAGTCGAACCGGAGCGGTGATCAGGTGAACATCGTCTGCGAGTTGATTCAATTTGCGCTCGTCCATTGTTGCTCCCCTCCAAATTGAAACGCGGCAGGTACCGAAACCGCCATTCATGCTTCGTTGCACTTTCTTGCAGCCTCTCGATTCGCTTCGGCAATCAATCTCGCTTTGAACGATTGGTATGCCTTCGCAAACATCGTGGGGTCGTCCGCATTCCAGTCCGACGCAAATGCAGCCAGCAACCGGAGGTTAGCGGTGCAGTATGCGTCCACCCCCTCCCGGCGGTCTGCGAGGAACCTCTTCCGTGCTGATAGCCATTCATCGATGGCGGCTGTCATCGACTCGTCATCTCTCGCCACGCCGGGAATATACAGAGCAGATCGAGAAATCCACTATTTATCGGCAGATTTGTTGCGCCGTTCTTAGCCGATTTCGGCGACTCGTTTGTATATTCCTCCTGTGTACAACCATCAGCCGACGATCCGAACACTGATCGAAATGCAAGGTCGGCTGTGTGAATCCAAGAACGCTCTTCGGCGCTTTGGCTCATTACTACGGAGATCGAGAAGCAGCAAGAGCGGCGATCCTGCCCACGCTGCGGCAATGAAATGTTGCAGCATTACGGAATCGAGGAGCCGGACTGCTGGCGGTGCGTGTCGTTGGCGTGCAAGTACGAAGAGATCGTCGGCAGCAATGAGGAAGAGATCGGATGAACGACATCACGGCACTTTGGGAACGGCTGTACGTTGGTGGAAAGGACGATGCGGAGCATCTCGCCAAGTCGAACCCGCACGGGATCGAGACCGTGGTCTCATTGTGCGATGTTCCGGTGGTTCGTCGCAATCCCACGATCAACTACCTGCACATTCCAATTGAGGACGAGCGCCCCGTTTGCGTGGGTCAGTTCGATGCAGTGATGGACGCGGACGCGGTTGGTTACCTGAACATCGACGCAGCCTTGGCTGAGATTAGGTTCCATCAATCCATCGACAGTCTTGCTGAACAGTGTGAGGGGGCATTTGAGATGAAGAAGGCAGCCATCTACGCGAGGGTCTCGACCCCGGAGCAGCATATCGAGAGCCAGTTATACGATCTCCGGCACCTTGCCACTCAACGGGGGCTGGAAGTCGTAGCCGAATATGCCGACTGCGGCATCTCCGGTACCAAAGCTCGTCGTCCCGGTCTCGATTCGCTCATGGGCGATGCTCGTCGTCGCAACTTCTCAGTCGTACTGGTCAGCGCCTTTGATCGGCTTGCACGTTCGACGAAACACTTTTTGGCGGTCATCGATGAATTCGACAGCCTTGGAATTGAATTTGTCTCACGGCGGGAAAATATTGATACCAGCGGCCCGATGGGACGACTCTTCCTCACTCTCATCGGCAGCATTGCCGAACTTGAAGCCGATCTGATCAAGGAACGAATTCGGGCAGGCATCAGGCGCAGGCGACTCGAAGGGCTGCCCCTTGGCAGGCGACCTTTGTCCGTGGATCACGCCGCTCTCGTCCGTGACCGCCTCAATGGTATGAGCCTGAGCAAGACCGCAAAGAAGTACGCCGTAAGCCGGGCATCAGTCATTCGCTTTGTTCGTGAAGCGCAGCGCAGGGAGTCTGCTGAAAAGGGCGGCTTCATGCCCGTGCCGGAGCAGGCTGCGGCGGTCGAATGCATCGCCTGACGAGGGAGATCAGATGAGCAAGAGCAGATCACAAGTCGTGTTCAAGTTTCGGCGTCCGGCCGGCTCACTGAAGAAGCAGCCTAGCCGGGCTATGACCGAGGCTCTCGAACGGCTGAGTGAGTCAGACGAGACAGCGACGAGCCGGAGCTTGAGGCGGCGCTAGCGAATAGGCTGCCGGATGGTGTGGACATCAAGACGTGTGAGGATTTCGTGCATTTGGGAGCAACGTGTTGCGAGGTCTGCCACTACTCATATCCTGTTAGCGACATGTGCTTGATCAACTTGCCAGACGGCGGGACGGCTTGGGTGTGCGAACAGGTCGAGTGGGCGATCTATCCTGAGCGCAAGCGAGAACTTGATGAGTGGTCTCGCAAACAGGACGAGTTATTCGAGAAGCTTTATGGGAAGAAGCCGTTCGCTTGAAGCACCGCCCACTAGGTGCGGTTTCTCCGGCGAGGCTGGACACGCTCCACCACGGGCTTTTCGTAAATGCTTTCGTCCAGTCCCCGAACCAACTTCCACATCGGAACGCCGATCACTTCGCAGATTCGCAGCAGCGTGGTCACGGTGATCGGCCGACCAGCCTCGACTTGTTGCCAGTGCCGGGCTGAAAACCCAAACGAGATCATGTCCTCCTGCGAGTAGCCGCGTTCCTTGCGAAGTTTGCGGACTCGTTGCCCAAGAGCGAGGAAGAATTTCGCTTGATCTGCCACGCCCCCGTTTGTAGAGTGTCACGTGCAAATACACCACGAGCAGATTAGCTGCGCAACAGGAATTGAATTCAGGAAGTAGTTGTGCTATCCCAAAATCAATGGGGGTCTATGAAAGCCGCACACACCCGCAACAGCCGGACATTTCGTAATGCAAGGTGCCGAATTGTATTCATGGCAGCACTCATCCTCTGTTTCGGCTTACTAGCGTGCAACAAGGACTCGAACCACAAATCTGACACCGCTGCGGCGGGACAATCCTCGCTGGAACACGGCACGAACATTCAGACTTGTGAGCAATTATTGAATGATTGGCGAACCCTTGATCCTGCGGTTGCGTGGGAGACAGCAGAAAAGCTTAATCGCACAGAGAAGAACACGACCGGTGGGCTAGATTGCGTCGCCGTCGAACTCGGCATTCAATTGCACCCGGCCGAGGAATTGCAACGGCTGGGCATACCAACCCAACCTGACCTCATGACGATTATCAATGACAAGATGTTCGGGGATAACTTGAGTCCATCCCAACGTGAAAAGAGGGATTTGATAGACCGCAAACTTCGGGACAACATGCTCACGATTGACTCCAAGCCCCACCACAACGGGAACGGCGGCTGGATTCCGCAGATCACGGTTCACAACAACAACTCAATCATGCCGTTGGAACGAATCTACTTGGAATTCCAAGTCTACGACGAAAAGAACAATCTCGTGTGGGATGGTAACATGCTGATCCCCACGCTCAAGGCAGGCTCGTCGTACACCAGTGACGCCGCCTATAACCCTGCGCACCGCTTTATCCCGGATTCCGTGCAATCAGAGGTCGTCATCACAAAGAAGGAGTTTAAGTGGTAAGGCATCTACCTTCGCGAGAGATGACAACCCCGAAGAATTCTCACGTCGGCATCTTTTGGCTGCTTGGCGGCAAGCTGATCCTCGACACGACTCCAATCAATGCCTCCAACCCGAATGCCTATTCCGTCACTCACGCTAAAGGACACCTTGCTTACTGGCGTGAACTTCAGCGCAGCGGCGTCGTTCCATCGAACATTGATCACGACGAACCCCCACGTGGGCGGGTCGCCTATCACAGAGGAGACGGCCAGTACGTCATCTACGCTGTTCCGTTCATTCTCGCCAACGACGCTGTGCTGAAGCGGATCGGAAAGGCCATGGAGTTGCCGGAGGATCGCACGACGACTTCGACACTTGTGCTCATAATCCGTAGGTCGCTGGTTCGGAGTCCAGCCGCCGCCACCTTCTGCATCATGCTGCACACCCGCCGCAAGTTTCAAGACTCCAGAACTATCTCCAAGGAACGCATGGTTTACTTTGGTCTAGTGGTTCACGAGAGTGAAGTTCGCTGCTTGACTGTGTGCAAACTGTCCGTTGAGGAGCGCGTCTTTCTTCACGGAAACCGTGTAAACCCCGGGTACACAATAGTTGCCCGATACCACAAGTGTTCCAGCTTGGAAGGTGTTACCGGATTCGTCTTTGACCGTGGTCTCGTAGACTTTCACGTTCCGAGCATCCGTGGTCAGGAAAGCATGTTCTTCTCCATGCCCCACGTTCGCTACATTTACGATCAGCAGTTTCTTGTCAATTGGTGCAGCGCATTCGTAACCGACGGTTAACGGCCTATGCGTCTCACGGTCAACAATGGTGCCGCGTCTTCCACGAGGGCGGGCGCGTACACTGAGGGGCAATTGGATTGTTCAATCTTCTGGTGGCAATAACAGTCCCATCAAAATGGGACACTGGACAGGCGAGAATGGTAGGAATCGATGTGCCAGTAGAACGGCCTCATGGAGGAGACCGCTGATGGCAGGCGCAGACGAAAGTTCCACAATCCACCCCGAAACACTAGCAGTGCCTCGCGGCGTTGCGCTCTCGCAGATGGCTATCGGCTATTACGTTTCTCACGCGCTTTACCTAGCCGCGAAATTGGGTCTCGCTGATCTGCTGAAGAATGGCCCGCGTGAGGGTCGCGACCTAGCTGCTGCGACGCAGACGCACGCAGCATCGTTGATACGACTTATGCGGTTACTGGCGAGCGTCGGAGTATTTGAAGAGCAACGCGACGGCCGCTTTGCGCTGGTGCCTCTCGGCGAACTGCTGCGTTCTGATGTCCCCGGTTCGCTGCGCTCGCTTATATTGCTGTTCGCCGGAATTGGGCTACAGGATGCTTGGAATAACCTTGAGTATTGTGTGCGAACGGGCGAGCCGGCGTTTCGACGCGCAGCACCCGGCGCGACCCCGTACAGTCTGATCGACCTAGACCCGGACGCGACCGAGTTGTTTGACAAGGCAATGGCGACATTCGTGCCCCTGACGGCAGCAGCGGTGGCAAAAGCTTTTGACTTTTCCGGGTTCAACACGGTGATCGACGTGGGCGGCGGCACCGGGAAGTTGCTGATCGGTCTCCTGAAGGCGTATCCGAAATTGACAGGCATTGTCTTCGACCAGCCACACGCCGCCGAGCGTGCCAAGCAGCAGGTCGCCGCTGCGGGATTGAGCGACCGATGCCAAGTAATCGGCGGCAGCTTCTTCGACGAAATCCCGTGTGGTGCTGACGCCTACCTGCTAAAGGAAGTGCTCATCGATTGGGACGACGACCATGCGACCGCCATCCTGAAGAATTGCCGCGCCGCGATGCCCGCGCACGGAAAGCTGGTAATCATCGAGGACGTTTACCCTGAACGGATTGATCAGTCCGCCGAGAGCCGCAGGGCAACCGCCAACGATGTGCTCATGCTGGTTTGCATGGGGGGTCGGCAGCGTTCCGAGGCGGAGTTCCGAGAACTGCTGGCGGCGTCCGGTTTTCGGCTCATGAGAGTGGTTCCGACCCCTGCACGCGTACGGATCATAGAAGGCGAACGAGTTTGATTCAGTACCGGTACGTTAAACGCCAGCGCCGCACACGTCGTTGAAACCCATGTTCAGCGCGACGGGAAGGATGCTGTTTAAAAGCGGAACCGCCGTCCCGCCCCCCGGCCAAAATACCTCGAAACTCGCCCAACCTCGTCAAACCTCAAGTCACTGATTTCAGAGGGGCTAAAATTCCCAATAGAACTGAGAAAATCGGCAGTTCGTGGGGCCACTAGTCTTTACATTTCACACCAGCAGTCGTCCGACTAGGACACCGTTGCAGCAGTCCAACCCGGCTTGTGCTGGATAGCTCATGCAACAGCCGTAAGGCTTTATGCAAGACTTCGTTGCGAAAATGCGGCATCATCGTCTGTTAGCTTTCGATCCGCAACGCTGTTGGGGTGGGGACGAACGAGGAAACGACTCAAGGGAGTAAACAGGTGTCGAGAGCGTTGGAAGTATTGTTTGAGTCTGAAAAGCACGACCACCATAGGGTTGCAGCTATCGAGGATTACGTATCCGCAAAGGTTTCCGAAGCAACTAAATCACAATCGCCGGAGCTTTCTTATTGGGCGGCGTCGCTATACCACGTGCGGCTCATCAAGAGCGGCGATGCCCACGCAAAAGAGAGTGACTCCAATATCTGCCGATTACTTGATTTCCAAGCGTCTGGCATCGACCGGGCCGAAGCTTTATGCCGTGAACTCCAGCGCACCGACTACAGCATCAAGCGTGCCCGGATGTTCGCTTACAAGAACTACCGAACCAGTACCGACATCGATGAGAGGTGGCTGTCCGGCAAGTTGTTCAGGACGGTGTTTGAGCTTCTGCTGTCTCGCTCGATGATGTTCGCCATGGCGGGTCTTGATGGCCCGGCTGAATACAACAAATGCGAACTGGTACGCTTCTGCGATTGGGCGAAGAGAAACCCCGACAGGTTCTTAGATGAGGCTGACTATTTTGGCGATCCCGTGGCTGATGTCCAACTGACTGTCAATTTGACAGACTTGGAAGCTCTAACCGGAGTGCCGGAATCAAGCTACTCGCGTGACACGGACTTTAAGCTCGCTGAGCTAAATCGGGTCGGTCAAAACGCACTACATCAACAACGCCCTGTGATGGCTCAACTCCATGCCCGAAGTGCGATGCTTTTTAGGTATAAGGCAAATTGGCGCACGGCAAGGCTGCACGAGATTGCACGTGATGGTATCCACGCTCGATTTGCCGTTCCAATCGGCTCTTTGCGTTCATTCCGTAGCGCTATGGATCGGGTAGCCTTCCAAGACGCTCGACGCGGACAGTATCTACGAGCCAAAAGGTCGTTTTTGGGTTCGGGTTGGCAAGTATATGCGCTCCGTGCGGAGCTGGCATTGGAGAACGGTTATTTTGTCCATGCGGAGCACGACCTGCATGAAGTCATAGGCAGCTTAGGTATCCCGGGTTTTCTGCCAGAGACAGAAGATAATGATCGAGTTTGTGTGTCCACTCTTTCATTGATGGGATGGATTGCCCTGACACAAGGTCGATACTCCACGGCAGAAGTGGACTACCGGGTTGCCATCGCAGCATGGCATAAGATGCCCACCAGACATTTCGGCGAAGTGCTACATGCATACCTCGGCTGCGCGTATATCTACGAACTTCAGCAGCGTAGGGATTCTGCGCTGGCGATGGTCAAGGAAGCTGCCGCGTTGTGCCCGTCGAATGCTGACTGGCAAGCATCACTGATACAGCTACATCTAGGGAGAATACTCTTAAAGAGCGGCGACAGCGCAGAAGCGTCATCGATACTCGCCAACGCCAGTCGCATCGTCCCGGACGATCCGGCGGCCCGATGTGCATTGATCAGCTTTCTCCCCGTTGTTGCCGAGTCACTGGCACGAACGGGGCGTGGCAAGGACGAGTTGGAAGTCAAGTTGCGTCGTCAGCAACTTAAAGCGGAGACCGACGAACAACTCAAGCGTTTCCGCGAAGCAGAAGAAGCGCCGAGTGCCGTGGCAGAATATCTCCAGTTTCACAGAGATGAACAAGAGCGGATTGATAGTTGGCGTCGATCGCTAGGCCCCGCCTCGCCGGGTGGAAAGTCAGAGCCGATTTGGATGCAAATGGAATACCTCGATCCGGTCGGCTTCTACAACGAGTGGGACGAGTGGCCCGAAGAAGTTTGACAAATACAGTAACGTCGTCCCACCACGACTGAGAAACTGCCCGAGTCCGGGAATCGCACTCGTGCAAGAGTCCCCATCGAAGCGAGCTACTAGCTCTCCCGTCGCAGAGCACGGGCACGAGCTATGACACGCTCCATCTCTGACATAAGAGGCGACGACAGTCCACTTACATTCAGCAACAGCTTGGATCGAGTCGCCCCCACGTACAATGACGCCCTTCCTGCCTCGTCCGAGCGGAACAAGTCCACCCCCGCAAGAAATGTCACGTACGAATCGTACCCTTTCGCTCCATGCACGGTAGAAAGGGTCATGCACTGAGGTCGGAAGATATAGCTGTCCCGATCTTGACTTTCCCCAAACGGCTGAACGAAATCCGCCACATACTCAATCCCCACACGCTGACGGATCATCTGCGGCAAACGTTCAAACTTGTCGGCATAACCAAAGAGGACAAGAATGTCTTCGGGCCGAACGTGTTCGTCGCACACGAGGCGCTTCACTTCATCTGCGATCCACTGCATCTCGTCTATTCGAGAGGCAAACACACTTAACTTTGGATAGTCACCCCGCCGCTCAGCAAAACCAACCTTGTAAAACCCTCCGACCTCCTCGATTAAGTTCGCCTGACGCAGGTACGCCACATCGGCATACGACTTCATGTTGACCTTATCTTCAGCCGTCGCTTCTGAACCAAGGAGGACATTGAAAGCAACATCCACGATCTCTCGCGTGTTGCGGAAGCACTCCTTCATCACTTTCGCTCTGTCGCCGCGCTGCACGTCGATGCCGATCTGTTTCCAATTCGGTCGTTGTCGACCATAGAGGTTTTGGGCGTCGTCATAGAAGATGATGAGATTCTTCTCGCCGGTCTTCGGGTCGGGCTTCAAGCCTAAGGAGAAGCTGAAACTCTGCTGGCTCGAAGTCCTGTCCCTCGTCAATGAAGATGGCGTCGTAAAGGAGATGCTCTGCATTCGAGTCGTTCTTTTCGGCGAAAGCCCGGAATTGGTTTTCGTACTGCATCGCTCTCTCTGAAGCGTCCGGCACAGCACTCACTGTGATGTATTGCAGATCAGGACTCTTGCCGTACGTCAATTTCCGCATAAGGCTATTAAGGTGACCGACCCACAACACATCGCCTTTCGGCACATCCTCAAACGTCTGCTGCTTGTATGCGTCCTTTATTTTCTGGCGGAGAAATGAGACCAATGCCCGGTTGAAGCAGAGAACGGCTACCCTGAAGTGCTTACCTTCACCTTCGTCAAAGAGTGTTGGGTGCGAATTCTTTTCACGATTTAGGTATCTGGCAATGATGTTTGCCAGTACAACGGTCTTGCCGCTTCCGGCTACGCCGCGGATCAATCGCGGAAATCCCCCTACCGTGAGTCGCGAGAGGTCGGTCTGTTCAGCGGACAGATACTTGTCCATGACGGCCATCTCGTCGATAAGTGCGCCGAGCGCCGTCTCCGCAATCTCGGGCCGCAGTTCACGATGTCGTTGATTGTTGCCGAGTCCCCGAACACACGCTGCACCATGTCGATTTGCTCAGGCGTGAGCGCACGGCGGTGGGGAGCAACGAGACTATTGAGCTTTTTGTTCAGGGCTTCCGTGCTGAGGTCTTCCTTCAGTAGCAAAACGGCATCGGGGAAGCTTGTGGCGAATCCTTTGGACTCCCATTCGCGCTGTTTAATGTTCGGCAGCGCAACCACTGCATTGAATAGAGGCAGGTCTTTCCCTCCACTATTCCGCTCGACTTGGTGCTTGATGTCAAACATCGCCTGTTCAGCTTGCCGAAAGGCATTGATGGGGCGAACGATGCCCTGATGCCGAACAAAGAGGCTGCCTGCCGTCACTGACTCAATACTCGAAATTGAATAGCCCTTGACCTCGAAAACTACCAATCCGAACTGTGGGTGGCAAAGTACGACATCGGGCGGTCGGCGAGTGCTACGGGCGGTACAGGGTTCGCAATAGATGAACCCCGCTGGCGAGTCGCCAAATGCACGGATCACAGCAGTGGCAACTTCCGCTTGTGCCTCGTTCTTGATGTCATCTTGCCCAATTACAGTGATCTTCGCTGCTCGAATCGCTGCTATGAGTTGTGGGTATGATGCCGATACGGGTTCAGCAAGTGCAGAAGTACTCATCGGTTTCCCTGTCAAACTTCTGAGTTCTTTATTCCGAAGCGGCATTACAGCACGTTTCAGCAGCACAGAAAAGGAATTTGGGAGGCGGTGTCGGAATCGAAAACACCCGGCGCGTGCATCAATAATTCCGCTACGTAGAGCTATACTCGAGTGAATGCCCCTCCCGCAGTTCCAGCCGATGCCCCTTGGGCGTGTCCCTGAGCCGTTTTCTGATCCCGACTGGCTCTTCGAGGTCAAATGGGACGGCTTCCGGGCATTGCTGTTCTCCGATAATGACAGCGTGCGGCTGGTCTCTCGCAACGGAAATCAGTTCAAGTCATTTCCCCGGTTGGTCGAGGGGCTGGCTCGTGACCTCCGGGGACGACGGTGCGTGCTCGACGGCGAGATTGTTTCCCTCGATCCTGACGGGCGAACGAACTTCCGAAGTCTGCTCTTTCGCCGTAACGAGCCTTTCTTTTACGCCTTCGATATCCTTTGGGACGAGCACGCTTGGTCAGACGACGAGCATGAGAGGCGCAGGTTCCGCAAAGGCGAGGACACACGATACCTGCCGCTGTCTGACCGCAAGCTACGTCTTAGGTCTGTCGTGCCCCGCAGTGGTGAGCGTTCGTTGTACTGCGATCACATCGAGGGCGATGGCGAGGGGCTGTTCCGGCTGGCGTGCGAGCACGACTTGGAAGGCGTTGTCGCCAAACACAAGAACGCCCCGTACCTGCCTGATCGGGAGCCGACGTGGTTCAAGATTCGCAATCGGAACTACAGTCAGTGGATCGGGCGGGAAGAGCTTTTCGAGCGAGAGCGGGAACGTGATCCCGATCTCATCGGTTGGGATTCGTGCGTGAGGGCGTTTGCCGCTGCAAGTGGAGATGACTCATTGCGACAGTCGGGCTTGTCTTGAAGCGGGAGCAAGTGACGACCCGACGCCATTTGGATCACCATCATGGATTCGTGTCGAGGAAGTAAGTCTTGCCCTGAAGGGTGATTCCACGCTGCGGGAACGTTGGGTCTGACCGGATGCCAATCCACCGTTCTTCGCGGTCGATTATGATCTGTTTCCAAACATTCCCGTAGTACATTCCCGCCAGTCCCTCATCGCCGAAGTGATCGTAGATCGGCTGAAACACCGTCCCTGACCAATCGCCTCTGATGCCAGTCTGGAGGTTGGTTCGTCCACCTTCAATAGACGTATTCGTGATCGACCCCCAATTCGGATCGGGAGAAGAAATTAGCTGATCCAAGCGGCGGTTGATTTCTGCGACCATTGCATCACGTTGCGCGGACGTGAAGGAATACCAGACCTGATTGAACTCCGTGTGATACTCCAAACTGCCGACATCGTGCATGCGCCCACGATCGTCGATTTCACGAAGCGCCATATCCTCTCCTCCCAAAGCCGATGCTAGAACGGATTGAGCCAGAAGCACCCCATAGCAGCAGCAGTTTACGCTCGACAGCGTCCTCTGTCAGTGCTGAAATGTTGCCGCCGTGGTCAACGACAAAGTTGCGCTGCAAAGGCCATACGGCTTTTACTCCGCAGTCTGTGATCGCAAGGCAGATGGCAGTCCCGATACAGCCAACATCTTGGTGCGTTCCCGTGATAGGCGTCATTTGGAAACCTTGAAGCACAATTCAACCTCTGTTGTCCGATTCGCGATAACGAAGGACGGATTACGCCTGCCGCATGAGCGTGCCCAAGGCAGTGTGGGCGAAGATTCTCTGCGATTTGGTTGTTGAGCAGGACTACACGATTTCAAAGACGAGGCGTCCAAGAGCGTGCGACAGACCAGTAGCACATACGTCAGAGCCTTGCATGAGGTCTGGAGCGTGATGCTGGACACGCAGGTTGGACTTAAGGCCAAGGGTTAGTTCCTTAGCCCCAATTGACTATGTCATGCTGTGCCGAATTCGGGTTTTCTGCTTCGTGGTTGAAAACACAGGTAGGGCAGGAGAAGGCATGCAGATTGGATCGATAAAGCCAGAGGTTACTGCATTACGACAGTTTTTCAAGAAAGAGGCAGAATCTCTGCGTATCCCGTCCATCCAAAGGCAATTTGTTTGGGATGCCGAGGACATTAAGGAACTAGTGGACTCCATCGTGAACGGCTACCCAATCGGGGCAGTGATCATTTGGGAGCCGAAGGGTAAATTCCCGAGTGCGCCGCTGATGGGCAAAGACAAAAAGGGCGGTGATCAAAGGTACGTTCTCGACGGACAACAACGCCTGACCGCATTGATGCTCATAAAGACCGGGTGGAGGCTGAGTCGCGGCTCGAAGGAGATAACGACCACGCCGATTTCGTATGTGCCGGATAACCAAAAGCTGTACCTGAGTGGCAAGAAGGGGATCGACTTGTCATTGCTCGTGAATGCCAGCCTCGGTGATGCGGAGTCGATCCTGACACTTCAGAAGAAATATCCGGCCTCATACAAGAAGGCGATGGACGGTGTGGGCGAAAGGATTGTCAATTACGAACTGCCGTTCTATGTGCTGAAGTCGGACACCACTGAGGGCGATGAGGTTTACGAAAGAATCGCGGAGATTTTCACCCGCGTCAACTCTGCCGGAGTAAAGATCGGCAACCTTGAGATGTTCTTGTCGTTCTTCGCCACAGCCTTTCCGAAGGAATACAAGGACACCATCATCGAGATGCACGAGGAGTTCAGCGAGGCGTACGATCTCGATCTTGAGCCGCTGGTGAGGTTTATCTTTTCGCGAATGGGCCTTACACAGAATCAGATCACGAAGGTGACCTCGTTCAAGAAATCCGTTCAGTCATTGAAAGAGCGGTTTGCAAATCAAAAGAAGCAGATCGGCACTCTTCTTAAACGTGCTCATGCATCGGTTGAGGTTGTCACGGCGCTGCTGGCGTCCGAATTGGGAGCATGTTCGACGCAGTACATCCCCTCTCAGAACGCATTGCTTCCTATGTTCGACTACGTTTTTGAGCAAAGCGTGGATGGAGACAGCAGCATCTCTCCGGGCGACAAGCGGAGGATGCTCAGATGGTTCATCACAGCATCGTTCAACTCAATCTACTCGACCTCGACGAACCATAAGCTTGAAACCGATTTGGAAATCATCCGAAAATCGAAATCCAAGTTTCCACTAGAGGATTTGCTTTCGGCAATGAAGGGGCGCTCTCCCCACCGAAACAAGATTGAGAAGGACGACATCGTTGGGGCGTATACGAACGTGCTTCGAGGCAGATCGGGCAAAGAATACTTAATGCTGCTCGACATCCTCCTGCATCGAGGCTGCGCGACGGACTGGGCCGGTTCGCCAATGGTGAGCGAGAAAGCCGCAGCGCACCACATCTTCCCGAGGGAGTACCTGAAGGAATCCGGCGAAACCCGCGATGACTACATAAACTGCCTCGGCAATCTCACGCTAATTTCGCCCGGCATCAATTCGGAGATTGGCGACGAGCCGCCAGAGGATTACCTCGCACGTTTCGACGAAGATGTGCTTGCGAAGCATTTCATCCCTCTAAACCGAAAGCTCTGGAAATTCGCCAATTTTGAAGACTTCCTCAATGCGCGTCTGAAACTTATCGCGAAGGAAGCTGCGACTCTGATCGAGGCGCTGGAAACGGGCGCAAAGCCGGCGGGGGCGGGTCTGAAGTAACTCACCCTCCACGAAAGCGAGAGTGTGGCGCTGCCATTTGAAGCGAAGTACGTAGATGCTGCGAGAGCACTTCTCGAAGCACAGGCACGTAATCACCAACAATTTACGAACTACGGAACTGTTGCGGCGGAGATCGGCGTCGCCGCAAGGTCGATGGGAGGAGTGCTCGGGCAGGTATCTCGCGAGACGTATCGAAAGAACCACATTCTGCTTAGCGTCCTCGTAGGGAGCAAGCGGAGCAAGTTCCCATCGCCCGGATTTTTTGCGCTTGCACGAGAATTAGGGGCCATGAAGCCAAACGAGCTACCGCAAGAATTCTATAAAGCAGAGATACAGCGAGTTTTCGCCGCATATACCGAAAGCGGGCATGGGCAAGCCTTTAGGCAGTGTTGTGATTGCGGGTTGTGAGGAGTCGAAGAGAACGGGCTATCGCTACAAACTGGAATCGCCGAAGCGATCCTTAATGACCAAGGCACAGGCTGAACCGAAGTTCTTTCGGCAGTTCTAAAGTCCGGCATGAACGTCTCATCCAGAGGCTACGAATAATGAGAGAAAAGCAGATTCTTAACATTTACCTTGCTGGGCCGGTGACGAACTGCAACGAGAGACAGAAGACCGAATGGCGCAAGCGTATAAAGGGCAATTTGGCAAACTTGGGGCACAGGTGGATTGATCCGGCTGAACATCAAACATGGACTCCGTTCAAAGAGATGGTCGAGATCGACCGATCTGACGTGGTGATCGCCAATCTCTGGAAAGAGTCGGTCGGAACGGTGATCGGCATTGTACAGGCTCGAAGCAAGGGCAAGCCCGTCATCCTCGTCGATCCGAACTACTTGGACAACGTAGTCCTTCGGCATCTCGTTGGAAAGGACTACATCGTCCACGGTATCGATGAAGCCACGAACCTACTGACGCAGATTGTTGAACAGCTAAACAAGACGGTGATGGTAAGAAAAGGCAGCGGAGCGGAACAGCCGTTTTCTGCGACTAAGCTTCATGTTGCATTGAACGCCGTCTGCGCTCGTGCCCATATTGAGGACGCTCTGTTGCCAGACTTAGTGGCAAACGCCGTACACCGGAAGGTTCTCAAATCAGCCCGAAACGGCGAGATTCAATCTGAACAAATCAAGCTGCTGGTGTTTGACACTTTGGGCGAGATCGCAACCGATAATCTCTACGAGCAGGAACTGAAACATCGCGCCGTCGTATTTCGAGATGCATGGCAGGAGCATGAACGGGTCAAGAAGGATCAGAAATGGGCGCTCCAGTACATTGACGAACTGGAACATAAGCTGGACGCGGTAGGCTTCGAGACTGAATCTCTCAAGACTCAGATTGTCAGTCTGACATCAGAAAACAAAGACCTACGTCGGAGCATTCGGGCCTCGGAGCGGCAGACGCAAGCAGGGCGAAGCGCAACCATCGCATCGGAGGCAGAGATCGCCGAATTGCGAAAGGATTTCCTTAACTACTTCCCTAGTCTGCTATTCACGGATGCAGCACTTGGCTGGTTGTTGTCTTGCGACAAAGTGGCTCGGAGGTCGATTGAGAGCAAGTTCCGCCTGATGACTCAAAGCCAAATTGATGGCAAACACGAGGTTCCCGGAACCGACCCGCTGGTTTGGCAGCGCGACGCCGGACACGGGCTAAGGATTTATTACAGGCAGAAGTCGAACGACAAGACTGCCGTCCTGCGAATTGGAACCAAAGGGACACAGGAATCCGACTACTCAAAGCTGAAGAAGCAGGCGAAGGCGGCTGTGACAGCTTAGCGCCATCGTCGTGTCTCCAAGCTGGTGTGTTATGAGTTTCCCGAACTGTGCCGACTGTGTTCCTTTCAGCTTGGGGCCACTCTGAATCGGGACGTGTCGAGTCATCACCGCATTGCAAGACTAACTCTAACCGAAGGGAGTTCGTATCATGGGCCGACCGATTATGGGCATAAGCATCCAGCCTGTACCGGAACTGTCGTGCGAATGCGAGTGCCGTCTATGCAGCCAAAGCGTCTCGGCCGAGAGGCAGGTACCACTCGAACTCATTCTCATCGAGAGATTCGGGGTATGCCCGAACTGCTGTCAACAGGTTCCCAAAGAGATAGAAGATGCATACTGGTATCGTTCGCGGTGGGCACGCCGAGTAAAAGCAATCTCAAGAAAGAAGGGGTGGAGTTGGCAATATAGCTAAGGCTGTTCACCCCCGACCTGCTTGTTAGTCAGTTGTGGTTCAGTGGTGCTACCGCGCATCAGGGTATTTCTTGATGCTTCCGTTCTTCCTCCCCAATCGCAAACGCAACCGCCTCGTTCATTGCTTTGTCTGACTCGCCATCTGCCCACGAGAAAATGCGGAGCAATTCGTTGTCGGCACGCCATCGCACAACCCAAGCACTGCCATGCTGCTCATCGGTGTGGGCCTCGATGACAACCTGTTGGAGAATCCGATTGACGCAGTCGGGGTACTTCAGCCCGATCTCGTCCGACGTGTAGCCATGCGTTAGCAGGACGCGGTCGATGTGGGACTCGATCCACTCGCTATCTTCATTCCGGCAAGCGTACATTTCGGACGTGGTTGCGATCTGGTGAAGGGCTGCGATCTTTTCGTCGAGGGTCATGGCTTGTCATACACCGAAAGTTCATTTAGGCCGAGACGGCGCAGGACATCAGGATACTTTGCAGCCAGTCGCCAGAAGTTCTTCCTCGCTCTCGCTGGCGGGCACTTGGGCGCAAGCAACGGACGTGTGGCGATGCTGTGCCACTTGCGAATTTTCATTTCCAGTAGTCGCTCCCGGATTTCTGGACGTGCATTCATCGGCAATTTCTCCCGAAACAGGCGTTCTTGAGCCACGGTCAGTCACACGGTTTTCTCAGTGCTGTTGGCGTTTTGTCGATCACATCAGATCGGAAACATGCCCGAACTTAGCTCTCATGAAAGGTCTCGAAAGTTCGGGAACTGCTCGTGAATGTTCTCGAAGTCTGAGTGTCAGCCTTATCCATTGGAGATCGTCACTGATCTTCTTCGTTCAGTTCCCGTAGAGCCTGATTCACGAGCGGATTGCCGTACTCGCAATACACCTTCGGAAAGAATCTGCTCGTGAGTCCATTCGTTGGTCTGGCGCAGAGTGCGCTTGATGTCGTCGATGTGTTTGCGGCGAGTGCTCATCGTGTCTTTTAAGAAATGGGACGGCGTTCCTAGCGTGGTGCCTGCGGTATCGCAGATAAAGTTCTTTTCACGTTACGCCAATGGCATCTGCGGCCTGACCGCCCCTGCTATGTTTTGTTCCTGTCAACTAATACTGTGGCCGTGGGCACGGTCACAGTAGGCCGCCGAGTCTGAACCACTCCAGCCGTCGTGATCGGCTGATGTGATGTACGCCCTACTCGTAAAGTGCCTTGGGCATGTCGGGCCACTTCTCAGCGACCAGCCGTTTCCACTTTTCGAGATCGTCAGGAAAACATTCGGAGCACGGGTCTAGTTTGATCCGATCCCGAACGCTGCCATCCGGCAGGACGCCCTTGCCGTTGCAGTAGTCGCAATCCAGTCTGCCGATCTTCGGACGCCAACATGTACCGTCCCCATTGGTGTACAGGTCGCACCATTCCACCGTCTCGTCGTGCGAATACTTACCCTTACCTTTACGCGCAGCGGGTTTTGTTTTTGTGTTCGCCGCTGCGTCAGCAGCGGAAGAAATAAAATCTTCTCTCCTCTTATCTCTTCTATTCTCTTCTCCCGCAGCATCAGCACTCGATTTCTTCAGTAATACTTGCAATTTCTCGAAGTTTGGCACTGTCCAGCTAGTGCATGGACACTGTCGCGGTGGTGCTTCGGTACTGTCTGCGTACTGCTTGGGCACTGCTTTTTCACTGTCAAAAGGCAGTGCTTGAGCACCAGGGAAGCAGCAGTTTCCATCGTGCAGAATCTCGCATTCTCCCCCGAAATCCGTCATCCATCCCATGAGTGGGCGGTACGGAATGTTGAGCCGTTTCGACAGCTTCCACACATCACGGGTCAGCTTGCCGTAAACCTGTAGTCCACACAGGAGGCGAACGTAAATGCCCTGCTGCGCCAGACTCATGCTGTCTACGGTGTCGCTGCCAAGCCAGCGACTCGCCCAAAACTTGAACCAAGGCATACCACGCGGATCACGTCCGTTGTCCTGCTGCTCATTTTCAATTGATTCACGCTCGTCTTCTCCTGCCATTATCGTGCCCTCACCGCATCACTTCTGCGATGAACTCGTCTGAGTTCACCAATTCTGAAATCTCTTTGTCCTCGCTGATCCGCTTGTCGGTATTCGGCTTCTTCTTAGATGAATGGCCGGGGGTGGCCTTCATCGGTTGCGTGACACCCTTTTCGTGCTGTCCGCTAAATCCCCCTGATGGCAGTAGTGACTCCGCTCCTCGACCCTGAAATACGTCGGCGGGAACTCTTTCCCATACCGCACACGGGCACAGGTGACGATCCCCCTGTTCCCCTCGTGACTCACATTGGCAACACCCCACAACATGTCGAACTTCTTAGCCGCACCGCTGAACGTCTCAATGTCATTTCGATCCAGTGCGTCGGCGTAGTCGAACCTCTTGATGTCGTCCATCGTGTCGCCGTCCTCACGGATGTCCCGCAGCTTCTTGCCCACAGCTTTCTTTAATTGGAACGATGTGACGCAAATCAAGCCCCTGCCGTTCATGTAGTTGGTTTTGAGCGACAGGAATTTTGAGCACACGTTGTTCCCCTCAAAGAAAAGCTTTTCAGGATTGGCGTTGACGACCAGCGCCTCGAACGGATCGACCACCAGTGCGCCCCACTGGTACTTGCGGTCAGTCTCTTCCATCCAACCGACGATCTTGTCGAAGTCGTTATGAAAGTCGCTAATGTTCTTTACGACTATCGGGCCGGGGATCGTACGTAAAGTCTTCCAGTCATCGCAGAGGTCTCGCAGGTTCTCCAAATCTTCTTTGGAGGCTCTGCCGTCCCTGATCTGCTTGTAGGTCGGCAGGCGCTTGGCGTAGTGCTTGCGATAGCCGTGAATCAACGTCAGCCGATCCTCTATGTTTTCCGGCTCTTGCTCTCCGGCAATGAACAGCACCGCCTTACCCTGTTCCGCGAGGTCGTGTGTGACGCTGAGGAGCACCGATGTTTTGAAGTGTGAGCTTGGGGCGATGACAGCAAAGCACCGTTCGGCGTCGGTATCCACCGTGCGGTTGATCACCGCAAATGGCGTGCCGAACCTGTGGCCGCTTTCTTTCCCTTCTGCATACTGCCGGAAACGTTCGTAAATTTCGTCTGCTCGATCCTGAATCGAGCCGTCCACCTTCGCGGTATCTACCGTGATCGATTCAGACCAGCTACGTCGAACGTTCTGCCGTAACTCATCCCGCTTCTTGCCTGCCTTCAAGCCCTCCAAATAGTTCTTGGCGGTGCGAAGTTCGTCCAGACGTTCGGCACGGGCCAGCACCTTGTCCACGTCAGTAATCAAAGGTGAAATTTCCTTGCAGTGCCGGGATGCTCAACGTCCCGATTAACTCTGGCTTGTACAGAGTCAACTCGTCCCTCGTCGGCAACCGCTTCTTGGCGTTTTCGTATTCCAGCAGCAGAGCGATGGGCGGGAGTTCGTCTTTGGGAAGGGATTTCTTCCGAACAATCCAGTCCAACCGATTGCGCCAGATGCGAAAATCGGGGTAGGCCCGCACGGGATCGTGGAAGATCGTACCGAACATAGCCGCTGTCCAATCGTTCACCTTCGCCTGTTGCACGGAGGTTGTTGGCTGCGTCTCACTATTCGCTGCCGTCGCAGGCTGTGCTGCCGCAGCTTCAGGCTGTGCTGTTTCAGCTTTACTCACTCGCTCCGGGTGATCGAGGCTAACGCCGAATGATTCCAGATCGTCCACACTGATGCCCTGACCCCGTCTTTCAGGGAAGATCAGGTGCGGGTAGTTTTCACCCTTCAACTGATTGACTCGCTTGATCAGCATCGAGAAAGTAGGTTTTGGCTCCGAGGGAAAGTTCTCATGAAACCAATCGTCGGAACCCAAACAACTGAATCCGATGCTGCCGTCCGGGTGAAGAATGATTTCGGTCTGGCGTTCATTTCCCCCGTCCTGATGAACATGCAGCCCATCTTCCGTGTCGAACACGCAGTTGCCGATCTTGTAGTGCGTCTCGCCGTTCTTCTCGTATGTGTCGATCAGCGGTGCATAAGGCCCTGCAAAGTCGCACCAATCGGGAATGCCGTAGTTTTGCAGCCATTCGGGGTTGGTGCGCTCGGCACCTTGGTTGTAGGTCTTGGTCGCACCGCCCTTCGGAGCGACATACTCACATGCCAGCACATCGAGCGCAGACGGCAGAACCGTGCCAGTCGGGCGTGACAGAATCTTCGACTGACGCCACGGGCGTCCTTGTTCTTGGACGGCTTTGCGGTTCCATGTACCCCACAGCCGGATGAGTTGACCCGGATCAGCAACGCTCACGTCAACGTCAACATTGCCCTTCTCGAATCTCTGCTTGATCGCAAGGATGCATTCCTGAACCGTGCGCTGCGTGTCCTCGATCTTGACCTTGTATGGAGTGACGCCACCCACAGCACCCATAAACGTCTGGTCGAGGAACCAGACCAGATGGTACCCGTTGCCGCTGTCGCAGATCATCGGCTTGGCATCGAGCTTCGCGCTGACCCACTGGACGATTTCTTTGGCGACCGCCTTGCATTCCGCACGCTCTTCGTCGGTTGCGTTCGTGGGTCGCATCTTCGGTTTCAGTGTCTTGGAATCAATGACAGGCTGTCCGTCTTTGTCGAGCAGCGGAGCCTTTTTGTTCTTTCGGTCGATGTCCACTACAAATCGGACGTATGCTTCAACGTCGTTCTTAGTATTCGACGTAGCGTCCGGCTTAAGCTGTTGGGCCGTGATGTAGATGCCTACGACGTTCGGTTCGCCGTCGTACTGTGCAACCGCACCAACGGCATCTGCAATGCTGCTGAAGAACTCGTGATGCATCCATTCCTTGCCGTTGTTCTGGCGCAGGATGCCGACCATGAAGCGGTCGCCATCTTTGAACATCGTCCGTAGAGTGGTTTCGATGGAACTGCGATCAGTGGACATGGCGACCTACACGTAGGCCGCAGGGAAATTCCGACTTGTAATGTGTGGATTTCATAAGCCCATCTTTCTTGAATTGACTTCAGGCCGTGAGTGCCTGCATAAGCGGTGAGAAACTTGGGGGCACCGGGCTTATGTCAGTACCCCCGATCCTTCTGGCGAAGAACCCTCACAATTAAGGATTTGGTAGTCGGGCAAATCCTCTGCCTGCTGACAAAGCATGCAAAAACCTAATACTGCGGCCCTTTTGTAGAGAAAGAAAAAGGCTCCGCTGCCAACGGAGCCAAAAGGAAACACACACGATGATTGATACTTGCTTTTGTGAAGAAGATCAAGAAAATGACGGACGCCGAACTAGATGGGCAGGCGTCAGCCGCTTGGAACATTGCATTTGGCGAAACATTCTGTGACGACTATGAGGCGTATTGGAAAGCCCGGCAGACGTACTATCTGCTGGCACGGGAGCAGATGAGGCGCAAGCGTTTGTAAACAGCACCCGCTCTATTTCCAGCCGTACTTCTCGACCATCGCCTTGATGGTGGCTGTGGTGGGAAGCTGAAGGTTGCGGTGCTGCTGGTGGTACTCGTGGTACTTAGCCTCAATGTCTAGGTCGTTGTCCACGATGGTCTGGCGCACGGTCTCCCGAACGCTGATCCACCACTGCTTCACCCTATTCTCGAACGAATCTGAACTCTCTCCGTCGCATGGTCTTGGTCTCAGTTCCATATCTATTTCCTCAGCACTCCGCGGTGAACGTCTTCCAGCTTGGTCTGTGGGCTGTGCAACCACTCCAAGCACGCTGGACAGTTCACGTCTTCCAAACGGCGGGTGAAATAGATACGCTTGCCGGGACGGCGCATCTCGCCGCAGCTTGCCCCGCCAGTGTATACATCCAGATCATGTAGTATTGTTGCCACTGTATTTGTCCTTTCGGGTACTTACATTCCTTTGATGTTGGTTCAGGTGCCATTCGGCCCCAAACGTCGACCTTCTACAACTGCATCGTCTTTCCCGATCCTGTTTTTGTGTCCACCCGATGCACGCTGATCTCCACCGAGGGCAGGTCGGTATACCAGAGCGCGACCGTCATATCATCGGCAGGGACGTAGAACAGAGCGTGTGCGCCGTGCCACTTGAGAAATTCAGCCTGTTTGATTGATCCATCGGGGCTGGTCAGGATGTAAGTGTGCGAGTTGAAGGCTTCATCCAGCCCAAGGTTGTTGATGTGCGCCTTGGCTTCATCGGAGACATGAACGGTCAGGCGGTCAGGCACAGCGTAGGACGGTTGGGACTTTCCCGGCATAGCAAACGACTCCATCACGCTCACTGCCGATTCCTCTGATTGGACTGCACCATCGACGAACTTATCCAACCACAATGCTTCGATAATGCCGATCAACTGATCGCCCCTATGGGTCTCGTCGCGCTCCGTGCCGTAATCATTGACTAAATTGGGGTACTGACGGACGCGTTCTGCCACGAGCGGAATAAGCTCTTTCGCCTGTACCTCGGTCATAACGCCCTCATCAAACTCGTAGTCACCTTCTGTGTAGGTTTCGAGCGCCAATTCCAAAGCCGCCACGAGGTATTCCGCACAGCAGTCAGCGCAGACCGTGCAATTGCCCTCATAGTAGGTGACCACGTTGTGCAGGATGCAGAGCGGCTTGTTGCAGTCGTTGCAGTTATGGTGTTCATCTTCGGTACAGGCACCGGGCGATTCCGCACAATCGGGACAGTAGGGCGCGGGATCGAGGTCGATCTGGTTCTTACCTTTGGGTCGGGTCATTTTCATCTCCATTGCGCTGCGTTCGTTTTCCATACCAGCACTTATTCACCGTAACGCGGAAGGCAGGCCAATTCGCAACCCCCTGCCTTCCGTCGTGCTGTTGGTCGTCGGTGTGGGTGTCCCGATCACAACACCCGATCCTCTTGCCGCACCCGGACGTACTCCGTGGCGAGGTGCTTGGCGTACGTCATCTCGCCGTCCAACACCGCCTGCGCCATCCGGTCGGCGTGCGCCAGCAGCGATTCCCGGTCGAGCGCACCACCGTTACCCCGATCTGTCGGCTCTTCTGTCTTTTCCTTGACTTCATCAATGATCCGGTTCGCCGGGTAGGAGCGGTAGAACCACATGCGTACCGTGTCGGGCACGAATCCCATTGCCTTCAGCGTCTCGTAAAAGCCCGGCTTCTTGCGGTACGTGCGCTTCTTCAGTTCCAGCAGCGCCGGAAGCAAACGCAGCCTGAGTTCCCGCTGCATTTGGAGGCGATGAAAGCCCAAGGCGTCCATCCCTTTCTTGATTTCTCCGAGCAGAGCTTCGAGCGGGAGTGTCTGGTAGTACGTCTCAGTTCGATCTTCGGGAACGGGTTCAACCGTGACTGTTACGTTTGGCTTCGCTTTTTCCGACAGCCAGATACATTCGACCCTCCGCTCCCGTCCTTCGGTGACACTGAAGTCGGTTGCCCGGAGTTGCACGTCCGTCTTGATTGCTGGTTCTCCGAAAGCTTGCACGTAGAACGGTTGCTCGTATTCACAGAGCGCCCACGTGAACTTCGCCCTCTGCAAGCTATCGACCAGTTCGACTGGACAGATGTCTTCAGGCGTATAGCCTGCATTCAAATTGGCGTTGATGTACGGAGGATCAATCGCCACTACGTCACCGACTCCGGCTGCCTCATGCCGGAGGCAATCCCACCAATCAACGCTCGTGATGCGAACGTTGTGTGAGTTCAGCAGGGCATGAGCATCCCGCAGACGACGTTCGTAGTTTTCCGGCGACTGGCTGCCGCCGTTCTTGTTGACGCTGGCGCGTGCTGCCTCGAACCCCGCACCGTTCCACGTCAGGAATGGTTCAAGCAGCAGCGCCTCCGGGTCTCCAGCCTTGGCACGTTGTGCGAGTGCGGGGAAGTCCACGTCGCACTTGCGGGGAACCTTGATGCGATCACCAAACTCCCGAAGCGCCGTCAGGAACTTGTACTGGCGAATGTCGTTGAGAACCCACTCGTCGAACTTGAGTCCCTGTTGCATCCCGCACAAGGCGATATTTGCCCGTCCAGCGAACAGGTCGATGAACTTGCGTCCAGATTTTGGCAGGCGTTCGATGATGATAGGTGCTAACTTCTGTTTACCTCCTAAATAGCGAAACCCGATTGATTTCTGCACGTGATCCCAATCCTTTCTTGGGCACACTTCTCCTGTTGCTCCGGCGAGGCGGTGCCCGTGGCCAATTCGTCCGTTTATTCACGTCTGCTTGACTTCTCTCTGTTGTGCTTGTGATCACGAACGGAAATGGTGATCGCGCACCAAGGGAGTCGAGCGCCCGGCGTTCACCAGAACTCGACTCCCACGAGTTGGTATACAAACCAGTGCCGGAAATTGACTAAGAATTGGGAAAGAAACTGGTGATTTTTTTAGACGGGTGCAGCAGGCGTGATTGTCACGTTTTGGCAGGCTCTTTAGCTGTGCGAGTGATCAAGTGAGAGAACGAGCCGTGACAGGGCGGGAATAAAGAAATCGTGGGCCGTTTGGTGGGATGGCCTGAATCGAAGAGGTATGGGCGGCAATAACGCTCAAAGCTCAGGAGGATGAAAGGACTCGTATGGCGCAAATACAGCCCAAAGTTGAAAGCGGTTCGTGTGACAGGGCGATTATGGACGACAACAAGGTAGTTGACGTGATGGTCAGGATGGCAGACCTCGCGGAGGATGCTGGACTGTGTGGGATTTGGTATCCAGTACGGGGTACCGACGTAGGAGCGATCTGTATGCGCCCTGTGGAGGATGGCGAAAAGGAATGCCCGAAATGCAGGGCCATGCTGGATGGTCAGGCTGGCGGCGATAACCGGGTGTGGAAGCTCGTGCGGTCGAGAGATAAAGAACAATGTCAATAACAGAAGAACAGATTCAGCAGTACCACGCAATGCACCGCCACACTCAGAACATGCGATGGGCGAATCGGGACGCAGTGCGGTAAGTGCGAACAAGCCTTACGGTTTGGTGATCGGTGAAATCGAGGGACACTGAAATGTCCCTCGATGTTTCACGCTGCACCGCAGTTATTTTTCAGACTTCCCTTTGTTCATATTCGCTACCAAGACTTCGTTCTCGATGCGGCGTACATAAGACCAAATCGCATCACCGTCTTTTTCGTGGCCGAGCAGGCGCTTGACAGTTGGCATGTCATAGCCAAAACCGCCAAGCCATTTCGGACGAAGCCATTCGGTCGCACGGGTTGCACGAAATTTTTTCAAATTGAACTGTCTTTGATCGAGCTTCCCACGTTTGGCGATCGACTTGATTGCGTCCCACAAATGAGTATCTGGTGATCCATTGCGGGTGCAGAAGACCAAGCCGTGTTTGTGGGAGTTCATGTGCTCGACAATCCTGTCCATTAACTCCCTACTGATCGGCACCTGACGTTGACTATCGGCCTTGGCTTCGTATTTATAACGAACGGTGCCATCCGGGTTGCGGCGTTCCTTTGAACTCACCCGCAGCATTTGCTGGGAAATCAGAACGTCTTCCCTCTCCAGAAACATAAGTTCTTCCTTGCGGAAAGCCGCTTCATAAAGAACGGAGTAGCGCAGGTGCTCTTTTGGCTTGCAGGCACGAAAGAACGCCTGCAACTGATCCTTGTCGTAAATTTCAGGGTCACCACTAGGCCTCATCTTGCCAAGATCGCTCTTTTTGATCGGGCCTTTGCCGTTGTCCAAGCTGAGAGCGAGTTTGACCATTTTGTTGATTCGCATCAATTTCCAGTCCGCGGTGAGCCGCTGGTTGCCCGCGCCCATGAGGTACTTGCGAAACTTAAACAGGTGATCCCTGTCAATTTCATCAACGTAGGTCAAGTCCGTCCACTCGCAGAACTGACGAAGGTTCTGTTCGTAGAGCTTGTGTGTGAGCGGATTTTTCGTTAGCTCGATGTGAGAAACGAATCTCTCGACAGCCGCTTTGATAGTGGCTCGGGTTTCCGGCAGGATCGGATCGGGCCGCTTCAGCCCATCTGCCTCGTCTTCCAGATGCCGTTGCTTGATCTTTGCAAGCTTGACGGCATCCTCAAAGTACGCCAGCGGTTCGCCTTTAGGTGGCGGCACAGGCGTTTGCATCTTCCGGTCGCCGCTGTACCAAATAACGTAGAACTTGCCCTGACGGGAGCCTTCTTTGAGACTGAACTTTACAGGGAGCCGCCACTTATCCCCCCAAATCCACTTGCCATTTTGCTTAATGCGTTCGATGACGCTAACTTTTCGATTCATGTCCAGTAATACTGAGTTCCTGCGGAATTCACGCAATTACCGGGACATGCACCGTGACACGATTTTGGTAGGGCTACAAGCCTTGTAGATTCAACAGCTTAGAAAGGTATGGTAGCGCTACCGGGAATCGAACCCGGGTTTGAAGATTGAGAATCTTCCGTCCTAACCCCTAGACGATAGCGCCACTTAGAAGACATTGCCCCGTTGTTCACGGGGTATTCGCATTATAACAAAATCCGCTCTGTCGTCTAGCCCGTGTCGACGCATCTTTATGCAGAGCGATATCGCTGGCACAAACACGTTCCATGCAGGTTTTGTGCGCCTCTTGACAACTCTAGCCGCCACGCTCACAATCTGATTGAAGGCGAACAAAAGGCGAAAGCAAGTAGCCCCGGAACTCGGGGCTATTCCCTTCTGTAGCCGTTCTGAGGTTTCTCGATGCGCCGCCCAACGCAACCCATACCGGCTAAACCCAATGCTTCAGAATACGACTTCGATCAGTCGTGTCCTCTTGCCGATGATGAGAGTTCTGATGTGTCGCGCATAGCGCCGCAAAGTTTGTCACAACTGCAACGCTTCGGACCTGTACGCGCCACAATCTCGCAATCCAGTTCTTCGTCTCGTTCGTCGGAATCGTCGGCACTCGCGCCATCCGCTTTGCGCGACATCCCTGGCGTAGTCACAGCATCGCGGCTCGAACTTCCGCCGGTACCGATGGTCTCCTGTGGCATAGCGGCCGTCGATACACTCACCGGTGGCCTGCCGCGTGGTTCACTGACTGAGATCTGTGGGCCAGCCTCTTCCGGACGCACTAGCCTGGCACTGGCGGCCCTGGGTGAGACCACTGCTCGCGGCGAACTTTGCGCGCTCGTGGATACAGCGGATTCATTTGACCCGCACTCCGCCGCTGCCGCTCGCATCGACCTTGACCGCCTGCTCTGGATACGCTGCTCAGCGCCAGCGCATCACGCGGCCAGTCGTTCGTTTCATCAGTCATCTGGCTTTTCCCCCGATCTCGCCGCCGCTCTGCATGCGAAACAGCAGACCGGTGCCTTCATGCCGCCTGCCAAGGTTTGGTATGGAAGGCCACCCGCTCGCTCGGAACGCGAAAACGCGACGCTGGCTACACTCGACCGAAATCACAAACGCGAAAGCCAACATTCGACTTTGGAACAAAAGAACGGTCTCACTGATCCCGCTTGTGCATTGAGTCTGCCTATTGACGCCAACGAGAAGAAGCATTGGGCTTACCGAGTTGAACAGGCATTGAAAGCCTCAGACCTGCTGCTGCAGGGAGGCGGTTTCGGATTGATCATCGTCGACCTCGGCGACGTCCCAGCGGCAATCGCAAGACGCATTCCGCTCACATCATGGTTCCGTTTCCGCCGCGCTGTCGAAAACACCCCGGCGGTGCTGCTTACGATTTCGCAACAGTCGTGCGCTCGGACCTGCGCTTCGCTCGTACTGCAACTGCACGCGGAGCACGCCATCAGCACAACAAAGGAGGCAGCCACAGAAGTTCCCTCGCACACAAAACTTTTCAACGGCTTCAATGTGACAGTTGAGGTGCTTCGATCCCGTGTCGATGCACCTGTGCAAGCAAAGAAACCACCGCGACCGGCTCGCGCGGCATTCGATTCTCGAACACAGTGGGCCGGATAAATGAACTGGTCATTGCTCCTTGCTTCATTGATTCATTGGACTTCGTCACCCCAAGTACTTCGAACGAACCAATGAGTCAATAAGCAAATGAATCAATGAATTGAATTTTCCATGCTTTTTGCCTGCATCTTCGTTCCCGATTTTCCGGCTGAGGCCATCATTCGCAGCGAACCCGAATTGCGCGGGCAGCCTGTGGTCGTAATTGAGGGCACGCCTCCAACGCTCAACGTCGCAGCGGCGAACGATCACGCACGCGCCTTGGGAGTTGAGTCTGGCATGACCAGTTTGCAAGCGGCGGCGCGCGTCACAGGTGCTGCCGGCAAGTCCCGAACCGGAGTCATACGCCGCCGCTCGCTCGCTCAGGAAAATTCAGCACAATCCGCGCTCGGGGATTGTGCCAGTGCTTTTTCGCCGCGAGTGCAGCAATGCGAGGTCGATACCGTGCTGCTTGACCTCGAAGGTCTCGAGCGACTCTTCGGCCCACCGCAAAAGATTGCCCGCGAGCTTGCGCGGCGCGCATCCGACGTTGGCCTTGAAGTCAACGTCGCCGTATCCGCGAACCTCGACGCCGCCATGTGCGCCGCACGCGGTTTCAGCGGCATCACCGTTATTCCTGATGGGAAGGAAGCCGATCGCTTAGCGCCACTTCCGATCGATGTCCTGCTGCTAGCTGCCGCGCGTGACCGCGCACCACAGATGCTTGAAACTCTCGATCGCTGGGGGATACGTACGTTCCGCGCCTTTGCCGCGCTCCCTGAGATTGCCATTTCCGAACGCCTCGGGGCTGAAGGCGTTTTCCTTCAACAGATCGCCCGCGGTGAGGGATCGCGCACCCTTTCCCCTGCCGACTCTCCGCTCCGTTTTGAGGAAGCGCTGGAACTCGAGTATCCAATCGACGATCTCGAAGCGCTCGCCTTCGTTCTCAATCGCTTGCTCGAGCAACTCTGTGCACGGCTTTCCGCGCGCTCCCTCAGCACCAACGAGTTACGCCTTCAGATGCAGCTCGAACCCTGTGGTGAAATCACGATCGCCTCACGCGATGACTGCAACACAGAGAACGGCACTTCAACCATTCGCAACGTTCCACACCGGGGCAAGGCATCAATCCAGAAGAGATTCGTCATCCCTAGCGGAGCCGCGCCTCGCGACGAAGTCGAGGGACCTGCATTTCAATCATCCAATCATCCACTCATCAAATCATCCAATCTCCGTCTTCCCGTCCCCATGCTGGACGCGAAAACCTTTCTCCGCCTCTTCCAGTTGGAATTGCGGTCCGATCCACCAACCGGACCTGTCGCGAAAATTTGGCTGACGGCTGAACCTGTTCATCCGCGCTATGCGCAAGGCGGGCTGTTCCTGCCAAGTGCTCCGGAGCCGGAGCGTCTTGAACTTACGCTTGCACGTCTCGCCGGTGTAGTCCGCGAACAGGACGACTCTCTTCAAAGCACTCGTGCGCCGCAAACTAATGCACCCCGCAAGACTCGGAGCGAACACTCCGCATTCAACACCGGCAGTCGCACTGAACGAGGCACCCACACCGTGCTCTCAGATGGTGTCCCCAGGCGCAATGCCCTTCCGAAAGGGCAGCGTGCAGAAAGTGGCGACCACGCCACAAGCCACGCGCGATCATCCAATCATCCGTCCGATGGACTTCGTGTCGGCAGTCCCGAGATCATCGACACGCATCGGCCCGGCGCATTTCGTATGAAGCGCTTCGTTCCGCCCGCCCCTTCATCGCGAAAACGCGAACAGCATCCGACAACAGCTTTTGAAAACGCAGCACGGCAAATCGGCCTTACAGCTCTTCGCCTTTTCCGGCCACCTCTGCCGATATGCGCTGAAGTGCACGACGGCCGTCCAGTACGCATCAGCATCGCAGGACGTCGTCTCACTGCCGCTCACCGAAAGAAAAGTTCGCCAGCCACGCCAGCCATATCGGCTGCTTTGACCGGACCCGTTACGTCATCCGCCGGCCCGTGGCGCACCTCAGGAGAATGGTGGAACGAACCCTGGTCGCACGACGAATGGGACGTCGTTATCGACACCGACAACGGCCGCGTACTGTGCCGCATTTACCGCGATGTTGAAGATGATTCCTGGTTCGTGGAGGGTACATATGACTGAGCGGAATCCGAACTGAACGATAGAGGCGCCGGTTATCAAGTGAAGCAATGATCCGATGAACCAATGAGTGAATGAATCAATTCATCGACCTCCATGCCGCCTCCGCTTTCAGCTTCCTCGAAGCCGCCAGCGTGCCCGAGGAAATGGCGGAAGTGTGCGCCCAACTCGGCATGCCGGCCATGGCCATCCTCGACCGCGATGGTGTTTACAGCGCGCCGCGCTTCCACATGGCCGCCAAGAAGTTCGGCCTCAAAGCGCACATCGGCGCAGAGGTAACGTGCCTTTCATCCAATCATCCAATCAGCAAATCATCACATCAATCTGATTGCTTCACTCTCCCTCTTATTGCAGCGACTCGCACCGGCTATCAGAACCTTTGTCGGCTCATCACTCGCATGAAGATGCGGCCGATCAATGATTGGCGCAGCATGTCCGCCGCGACTCGCCGCGATCCCAAGCACGCTCTTCCCCAAGAGATTGCCGCACGCGCGAACGAACTCGCCGAATTTGCCGACGGACTTATTTGCCTCACGGGCAGCGAATGCGGTCCGCTCGCACACGCTTTGCGCACCGGCGGCCTCGACAAAGCTCGCCGCACGCTCGAACACCTGATCGCCATCTACGGCCGCAACAACGTCTACGTGGAACTTCAGCGTCACTATCAGCGCGACGAAGAGTCCCGAAACCAGGCGCTCATCGCGCTCGCCCGCGAATTCAAGTTGCCGCTCATCGCCAGCAACGGCCCGCGTTACGCTCGTCCCGAGCAGCGCCAGATCTTGGATGTTCTCACCTGTGTGCGCGAGCATCGTTCGCTCGACACCGCCGGACGCCTTCTCGCCTGCAATTCCGAGCGCTACATCAAGTCGCCAGAAGAGTTATCGGCACTCTTTGCCGACCTCCCGGAAGCGCTCGCCAACGCCGTCGACCTCTCATCACGTCTCGAGTTCACGCTGAACGATCTTGGCTACGAGTTCCCGCGCTACCCCGTCCCCGAAGGCGACACCATGATGTCATTCCTTCGAAAGCGCACGCAGGAGGGATTTGAGAATCGCTATGGCCGCGCTGATGGCGACCTCTACCGCCGTGCCCGACGGCAAGTCGAACGCGAACTCGCGCTGATTGAGAAACTCGATCTGCCCGGATACTTTCTGATCGTCTGGGACATCGTGCGTTTCTGCCGCGAACAAAACATTCTTGCTCAGGGACGCGGCTCAGCCGCCAACAGTGCCGTTTGCTACTCGCTCGGTATCACAGCCGTCGATCCCGTCGGCATGGACCTGTTGTTCGAGCGTTTCCTCAGTGAAGAGCGGGGCGAGTGGCCCGACATTGACATCGACCTGCCCAGCGGCGAACAGCGCGAGCGTGCGATTCAGTACGTTTACCAGCGCTACGGCAAGCTCGGTGCGGCGATGACCGCAAACGTCATCACTTATCGCGGGCGTTCAGCCGCGCGCGAAATCGGCAAGGCTCTCGGTTTTGACGGCGAAACGCTCGACCGCCTCTCGTCGATGGTCGGCTCATGGGAATACAAGGACCCCAGCGACACGCTCGAACGCCAGTTCCGCGACGCCGGGTTCGACCTTCGTCATCCGCGCATGATGAAGTACATGGAACTGTGCCTCGCCGTGCAGGACCTCCCGCGCCACCTCGGCCAGCACTCAGGCGGCATGGTCGTTTGTCAGGGACAACTCGATTCGGTCGTTCCCCTCGAACCCGCATCCATGCCGGGCCGCGTCGTCGTCCAGTGGGACAAAGAAGATTGCGCTGACATGGGCATCATCAAGGTAGACCTGCTCGGCCTGGGCATGATGGCCGTGCTAGAAGATTCCATCGACTTGATCCGCACTCATTACGAAGAAGAAGTCGATCTCGCTCACCTGCCTGCAGACGATCCCGACGTCTACGCCGCCATTCAGAAAGCCGACACCGTAGGCATGTTCCAAATCGAGAGCCGTGCGCAGATGTCGGCACTGCCTCGCGTTCGTCCCGAAAAATTCTACGACCTCGTCGTACAGGTCGCGATCATTCGCCCCGGCCCGATCGTCGGAGGCATGGTCAATCCGTTTATCAAGCGGCGCCAGGGACGCGAAGTCGTGACCTACCCGCATCCCTCGCTCGAACCGGTACTCGCGCGCACGTTGGGCGTGCCGCTTTTTCAGGAACAACTCCTCCGAATCGCCATGATTACCGCTGGTTTCTCAGGCGGTGAAGCCGAAGAACTTCGCCGCGCCATGGGCTTCAAGCGCTCAGAGAAACGCATGCGCGAAATCGAAGCCAAACTTCGCTCCGGCATGACACGAAACGGCATCGACCCGAAGGCCCAGGAAGAGATCATCCAGTCAATCGTCTCGTTCGCTCTTTACGGTTTCCCTGAATCGCACTCCGCCAGCTTCGCCCTGCTTGCTTATGCGAGCGCATACCTGAAGACACACTACCTTGCCGCGTTCACGGCCGCCCTGCTCAACAACCAACCCATGGGTTTCTACCACCCATCCACCATCGTCAAAGACGCCCAACGCCACGGCCTCAAAATGCTGCCGATCGATGTGCTCAAGTCAGACTGGATGTGCACAATCGAAGAAGTCGGTAGTCCTTCCTCGTTACTCGCTGGGAAACCCCGCAATGCTGCTGCTCTCAATGCCGTGCCAACGACCAACGACTATCGACTATCGACTAACGACCATCAACTATCGACAAACGACCAACGACCACCAACTGCCTTTGCTGTCCGTCTTGGCCTCCGCTACGTCCGCGGCCTCCGCGAAGAAACCGCGCACGCCATCGTCGAACGCCGCCGCCTGCGTGCTTACGCGTCCATCGATGAACTCGCGCGCCGCGTCCCCGAACTTCACAAGAACGAACTTGTAGCCCTTGCCGAAATCGGCGCATTAAATAGATTGGGCGTGTGGCAAATCGAGAGAAAGGAAGTGTGTCATCCTGAGCGCAGCGAAGGGCCTATGCATTTTGCCTGCACCGCTGAAAATGCCCACGCTGCAAAGTCAGCTCATCCCGAGCGCAGCGAGGGCCCCGCTTTCCAATCATCCAATCATCCAATCGTCCAATCCTCCAATTCCTTCCATCGTCGCGACGCCCTCTGGCAGGTCGAGCGCGCCGCCCGTCATCCAGGCCCGCTCCTCGATCAATTATCGGAAGCCGACCGTTCCTCTCCACTCATGCAGATGACACCCGAGGAACGACTCGTTGCCGATTTTCACGGCACAGGTCTGACCGTAGGTTCGCACCCCATGGCCTACCGCCGCGCCGAACTCAATCGACTCCGAATTCGCCGCGCCTGCGAGCTTGCATCCATTCCGAATGGCCGCCGCGTACGAATCGCAGGATGCGTCATCGCCCGCCAGCGCCCCGGCACAGCCAGCGGCTTCGTCTTTCTCAGCCTTGAGGACGAAACCGGAATCTCCAACGCCATCATCAGGCCCGATCTCTTTGAGCAGAACCGGCTCATGCTGGTTTCCGAACAGTTCCTCATGATTGAAGGCGTGCTTCAGAACCTGGACGATGTCATCTCGGTGCGTGCTGATCGCGTCGTTCCACTGCACGTGACCCAAGCCGAAACGTCATCCCACGACTTCCACTAGCTCCTGCAAACATGGCTGCAGAACTTTCACTAGTTCTCAGCAAAGGAAAAGACCGGGTGCGACCCGGTCTGAACACGTGTGTAAGGACGGGGCTGTGCCCGTCCGCATGAGCACAACGGCTAACGTTTCGGCACCACGAATTCCAGCCCTACCATCACGCTTCTGCCGGGCATGACCACGTTTTGAATCTCCTCGTAGCGCGTATCGGTCAAATTGGAAAACGCCAATCTGGCCGTAACGTACCCGAACTGCCTCGCCAGGGCGACGTCCCACAAACCGTACGGATCACCTTGCGACGATCCTGTTTTGCCGTTCGCGCACTGTGCCGCCGCGCAGTATCGTTCCGCAACGCCGAACCTGCTACGAGCCATCACCTTTCCCGGGAGCACCCCCTGCCACGCCACCGTCCCGGTATGTCGCCTATGACTGAACGCATACCGCGACGCCAGTCCTTGCAGCGAATCCTGCGATCCATGGAGCCCCGCGTAAGCGATATCGAGTCGATTTCTATGCGGCAACCGGAACTGCAACGCTCCCTCGATGCCCGTGAACCTGAGATTCTGCACGTTAATAGCGTGCCATTTGCCATCGCAGGCTACTTCCGTTCCGGGTGCATCGGACTGACCGCATTTCACGTAGTCGATGACATCGGTATCGCGGCGCTGGAAAACAGTCGCACTGGCGCGCAGAAGCCCGCCGCGGTCCCAGTCCAGCCCAGCCTCGTAACTCCATGCGGATTCAGGCCGCAAGTTCGGGTTCCCCACGTTCGCCGGATCGCGGTAATAAAGGTCCGTATACGTCGGCAGACGGAACGCCCTGCTCACGCTCGCTCTTGCCTTCAATCCTTGTCCAACCCAGTAGCCGCCGGCCGCCGCAGGCGAGAACTGCCCTCGGGTGCTTTCGTAAATCTCCTCGCGAGCACCGAGCGAAAACGAAAACCGCTTCAGCGCTCTCAAGTCGTAGTTCGCGTACACGGCTCCCCGGTTTCGCTGATGCTGGCCGAGATTGCTGCTGTCGATCTGCTCACGATACAGTTCGCCGCCGAAAGCGACTGTTCCGTTCTGCGAAACCTTCTCTCTTCGCCTGAGTGCCGCTTGCCAACTTTCGGTTGCATGGTCGTTCTTGTACACCCACGGCTTGTCGCGCCTCAGAATGAAGATGTCCGTGTGACGCCGGAACGCGAAATCAAACTCCGTCTTAGTTCCGAGTTCTTGTCGCAATGCGGCCAGCCATGCCTTCGTCCTTTCCCACGAGTTGTAGTTGCCATAAAACTGGTCGGCGCCGAACGGCCGGTCGCTATACCCAAGCAGCACCCCCGTGTCGCCCAGCTTTGTCTTCAAGTGGCCGTCGGACGTAAAGCTCAGATTCCGATAGTCGCGGTCCGGCATGAAGCCAGTCGAAAGTTCCCGTTCGAAACTGATCTGCTGGCTCAACCTTCCGTTCACGATCGTTGCTGAGGCGCTCTGCTGGTTTGTCCCGAAGCTCCCAATTGACGTTCCCACCCGGAACTCAGAAGCTTCTGCCGGTCGCGTGATGAAGTTCACCGCTCCGCCTACCGCATCTGACCCATACAGAGTTGAACCTGTGCCACGCAGCACCTCAATACGATCCAGCGACTCCAGTGGTAGCGGCAAATCCATGTTGTGGTGAGGTGTCTGCACGTCATTCACACGCAAGCCATTCACCAAAACTAGCGTTTGTCCCAGCGAGGAACCGCGTATGCTGAGGTCCCCCTGCATGCCTCTTGGGGAACGCTGCCTCAGGTCAACCCAAGGCTCAGTTTCCAGGTAATCCACCCAGGTGCCGTACACTTCGGGCATCTCGCGCAGACTGATAGAGGACACTGCTCGCTCCACTTCTTCGAGCGGCGTTGGTTCAAAAGTCCCAGTAACCACAATCGCTTCTTTGTGAGTCGGCACCTTTGATTCAGCTGTTCCAGCGGGACAGGGGGCATTGTTACACGCTCTCTCTTTCGGCGAATTCTGTGCTGCCACAACCATTGAACAGCCAAAGAGAAAGAGAAAAAAAAGATTCAGGGACAGGGAAAGGACCCGGGGAGTTTGTCGTACGGCTGTAGGCAATCAGGCACCAGCTAATCAGGATTTGATTCCATCATAGTGTTCGTTCGCCGTTTAGAAAACCGGTGCCGAATTCGAATGGCAAAATGTCTCGCATCAATTCGGCCTCGAGAATGTGCCGTTCACTCACTGTACTCTGGATTTCGGCCTATTCTTTGCGCCATTCCGTCCAAAACACGTTATGATGTCGGCAACATGGTGGGGAGCAGTAGGACAGCAGTTCCTTCTCTGCAGTAGTTCCGCCGATAATCCGATCGAACCAGGAGTCTTTTCCATAATGGCGACTGCAAAGCGAGCAAGAACCAAGAAGACCACCGAACCTAAAAGCGAGTCCAAGCCCGTAGCTGCAACGACTTCCGCAGTGACAACTGTAACTACCCGCAGCGTGGACCTACAGGACGCCATCCGCGAGCGTGCGTACGAAATCTACGAACAGCGCGGCGGACAGCACGGTGCTGATATGGAAGACTGGATCCGGGCCGAGCGCGAGATAATCGAGCGCTTTCGTGGGCGTACGGCGTGAGTTGAACCTGCTCTGGTCGGGGTGTCGCTTGCCGCGCCCCGACGCTCTTATCCTATAAAACGTTTCGGAATGTCCTTTCCCGCCATCGACGTCGGCACGAAAGCCCGCGAGCGCAAGGTCATCTTGATCGACGATGATCCCCTCCAGTTGCGGATTCGTGAAGCCGTCCTGCGTGGTGCCGGGTTCGATGTAGCAACCACGACGAGCGCTGATGACGCTTTGGTCACTCTGCAAGCCGAATCTGCTGAAACGTTTGGTGCTATCGTGACCGACCACCTCATGCCGAATGTCAGTGGAGTGGAGTTCGTTCGTCGCGTACGCCGCTTGAATGCCACTGTTCCTGTAATTGTCGTCAGCGGCATGGCCGAGGCAGAGAGTGAATATGAAGGGCTCAACATCGTGTTTCGCCAGAAACCTTGCCGGCCTGCTGAATTGATCGCTCTTGTCCAGCAGGTCTGCGAGTAGGCGGCCTAAAACTCCAATTTCCCGAGAGGTCGAAGACTCGCTGCCGCCTCGCGTGCCGATTATTTGTATCGCTCCCGTACTCACCTGAATCTTAACTACTTGCGTTATTGTGGCTGGCTGTCAACACGCGACTGAAAAATCGGCAACTTCGTCCGACGTTTTAGAACCACACAAGCAACTCTCCCGAACCAGTTTGGTTCCGAACAGGGATGGTTTCGCCATGATTGTCGTGCGTCCGGCGCTGCGTCGCACGTCGTGAATGCCCGGACGTTCTTACTTTATTTGTGGAACAATAACTAACGAGTAACCTCGCCATGGCTCTGCTTGGAAGTTTTTCTCTGCTGCTTGCGTTGGCTTTGAGTGCGTACTCTTTCGCGGCCGGCGCCTTCGCGCTGCTCCGCAAAGATCACCCCAGTTCCGAACGCCTGGCTGAGACCGCAAGACGCGCTGGTATCGCCACTTGGGTAGCTGTGACCACTGCCGCCGGCGCCCTGGTAGTCGCCGCGTTCACCAACGATTTCTCCCTCGCCTACATCATGCAGCACAGCAACCGGGACTTGCCTGCAGCTTATAAATTCGCAGCGCTATGGTCCGGGCAAGAGGGATCGCTCGTCTTCTGGTCATGGTTGCTCGCCACTTACGGCCTGATCATGCGCTTGCGGCACAAGGTGGATGTTCGTCTCGTCGCGAACGCCTCCGTCATCGTAGCTGCCGTCCAGGTATTCTTTCTCGCACTCATTAACTTCGCCGCACCTCCCTTCTCTCTCGTAAAGAACGTTCCGCCTGACGGCAACGGACTAAATCCACTGCTGCAGTACCCCGAGATGGTGGTTCATCCACCGATGCTCTACCTCGGGTATGTAGGGTTCACCATCCCCTTCGCTTTTGCATTAGCCGCACTCATCATGAGGTACCCCGGCGAGAAGTGGATCCACATCACGCGCCGCTGGACTATGGTCACGTGGGGCTTTTTAACGGTCGGGATCTTTCTCGGCTCGTATTGGGCTTACAAAGTTCTCGGATGGGGTGGTTGGTGGGGCTGGGATCCGGTAGAAAACGCTTCGCTCTTGCCGTGGCTCACCGGGACAGCATTCCTGCATTCCGTGATGATGCAGGAAAAGCGCGGCATGCTGAAGGTCTGGAACGTCTGGTTGATCTTCTCAACGTTCCTGCTGTCGATCTTCGGAACGTTCCTCACGCGCAGCGGTTTGGTCAGTTCGGTCCACGCCTTCGCGCAGTCCGGAATCGGCCCGTGGTTTGTCGTCTTCCTGTCGCTGATCTTTGCGACATGCGTGTTCTTTTACATGAAAAATCGCGACCATCTCAGGAGCGAACACCGACTGGAATCGCTGGCATCGCGCGAATCCAGTTTCATGTTCAACAATCTGATCCTGCTGGTCGCCTGCTTCACGGTGCTCTGGGGAACGCTTTTCCCGGTGCTTTCAGAATGGGTGCAAGGCACCAAGGTGACGGTTGGCCCGCCCTTCTTTAATAAGGTCAACATCCCAGCCGGAATTCTCCTACTCATCCTGACCGGCATTGGCCCGCTGTTGGCCTGGCGAAAGACGTCCATCGAGAGCGTGAAGCGCAACTTCATCTTGCCGCTCTCTGCCGGGGTGCTCACAGCAGTTCTCCTCATCGTCGGTGGCGTTCGGCCGTGGCAGGACTCGTCGTACTTTTACGCCTTGGTCTCTTTGTCCCTCAGCGCGATGGTCATCGTGACCATAGTTTCCGAGTTCTACCGCGGCGCTCGTGTCATGCGTACGCAGACCGGTCAGAACATGCTGATGTCCGTCGTCACACTGACGCGCCGCAACACCCGCCGCTACGGTGGCTACATCGTCCACTTCGGGGTCGTTGTCGTAATGATCGGCTTCGCTGGAGCCGCGTTCTACCAGAACACCGAGAAAGAACTCGGCAAAGGCGACTCCATGCAGATTGGCACGTACACCCTCACGGTCGATTCCTACACCCAGGACGACAAGCCGAACTACACCAGCGAATGGGCGATCGTAAACGTGACCAAGGGCGGCAAGCACATCGCGACGATGTATCCCGAACGCCGCTTCTACAAAGCCAGTCAGCAGCCCGCAACGATGGTGGCGAATCGCTCCACACTGAAGGAAGACCTTTACCTTGTGTTCTCCGGCATCAACCAGGACACGGGACGTCCGATCATCAAGGCCCACCTGAACCCGCTGGTCTGGTGGATTTGGGCGGGAGCACACTTCATGATGATCGGCACCATCATTGCGCTGGTACCCAACGCGCAACCCATGAAGGTCACCTCCAGCGAGCGCGTTCGCGCGCCGGCGCGCGCCGTGGAGGACAGCTCAGCTCAAATTGCCGTCGGTTCCGGCACGCACTTCAGCGGAACTCAGATTGGCACTTCGACGAACCAGGTTAGCGGTCAGTCGGGTCGACTTGCCTCTTCAACAGATTCATTGGCCGACAACCCCGCCGGTGCAAGCGACTAATGCGATCACCTATGCGACGACTCGTTCCAATACGCTGGTTGGTTTCAGCGCTTCGTTCCCTTCAACTCGCGCTGCTCGCTGTTGTCGTGGCCTTCACCGTGGGTGCGAGTGATGCAAACACCCGCCTGAATGCGCTTGGCCACGAGATGATGTGCCAGTGCGGCTGCAACCAGGTTTTGCTTGAGTGCAATCATGTCGGCTGTACGGTAAGCGAAGGTATGATCGCGGAACTCAAGACTGCGATTAACTCCGGCGCCGGTGACGATCAGATTCTGCAACAGTTTGTAGACAAGTATGGTCCGGTGGTCCTTGCCGCTCCGACGACAACGGGCTTCAATCGAGTCGCGTGGATCATGCCTTACCTGGTGCTCGTTCTCGGACTGGCTCTGTGCGTTTTCTTCGTACGTGCATGGAAGCATCGTCGGCCTGCACTCGCCGCGCCAGCAGTACCCATGCCGCCGGATGCCGCCGGACTTGACGAATACCGCAGGCGCGTACACCAGGAGACCGAAATATGATTGCCCTCGCTTTCGCCATCGGTTCGGACCCGGTCTGGGCGCTGTTCTTCTGCGCCATTCTTGCCGCATTGCTCATCGCATACACATTCTACGTACCGGTCGAGATCGACAGGGGTACAGACAAGAGTCGAGTCACTTATTTGAGGGAACGCAAGGAACAGGTTTACGAAAATCTGCGTGATCTCAATTTCGAGTACAAGGCGGGCAAGTTTCCTGAAGCCGACTATCAGCAGATGCGCAGGTCGCTCGAAGACGAAGCTGCGGCTTTGCTGGCAGAAATCGAACGGCTCGAAGCGGCTGACAAGAATCCCCTTTTTCGCGGAGTTCCAGGGGCGCTGAAGAAGTCGCCTACCAAAGGAGCATGACAGTGACCACCCGCATTCCCGCGGCAGCTTCGCAGAGTGCAGTTCGCCAGCGCCTCCGCGGTCCGGTAATCGTCGCGTTCGCAGCGCTGCTTCTGTTCGCATTGCCTTCATTTGCCGCCATCGAAGGCACAGTCACGAATGGCACAACGGGCAAGCCTGCCGCTGGCGCCCAGATCGCATTGCTGGAACTTGCTCAGGGCATGAACGAGACCTCCCGGACAACAACTGACGCGCAAGGCAAGTTCTCGTTCAACGTACAGACGGGTAGCACACCGCATCTGATCCGGGCCACGCATCAGGGCGTTAACTACTTCAAGATGGTCCCGCCCGGCACCAGTTCCGCCAGCGTGCAGGTATTCGACTCCTCCCAGAAAGTCGACGGTCTTGCCTACGTGTTCGAGACGGCCTTCCAGACCAATGCCGGCGTTCTTCAGGCGGTGCAATTCTACGTAGTCCGCAACTCCTCAAATCCTCCTCGCACCCAAGCAGGAGGAAGCGGGTTCGAAATCGCTTTGCCGGAGACTGCGAAAATCGACAGCGCCGACGTCCAAGCACCCGGAGGCCAGCCGGTTCAGACTGCGCCTAACCCGAAAGGCAAGGGCCGTTATTCGTTCGATTACCCATTGCGTCCCGGCGAGACTACCTTCCGTCTCATGTACTCCATGCCTTACTCCGGCGAGGCAACGTTCAAGCCGACACTGCTCTACCCCGTCGAGCAGTTCGCGGTCATAACGCCGCAGGCAATGGGTTTCGAACCGAAACACCCGACAGCGTTCACGAGTCAGCCGCATCAGGGCGGCATCAACATTCAACTGGCGCACAATGCGGGTCCCGGCTCCGACCTCTCTTTCCGGATTTCCGGTAGCGGCCAGATGCCCGAACCACCTGCCCAGGAAGACCAGGCAGCCGGTATGGGTGGCGGCAACCCCGGCGCTGATGGCCGCCCAGGCGGAGGTCTGGGGAATCCCATCAACACGCCAGACCCGCTCACGAAGTACCGCATTCCCATTCTCGTTGCGTTCGGAGCCATGCTCGTGTTCGGGGCCTTCTACATCGTCACGCACCGCCAGCCCACTGCGAAGTCGTCTGGCGCCACGGGTGCTGAGGCAGTAAACGCGAACGCACCCTCAGGACCACAACAAACGTTCACAGCGCCTGACCGGTCCACGCTCTTGCTCGAAGCAATGAAGGAAGAGTTGTTCCAGTTGGAAGTCGACCGGCAGCAGGGGCGCATCTCGTCAGAAGAGTATGTGAAGGCGAAAGCCGCGCTCGATGCCACGCTGCAGCGAGCGCTCGCTCGCCAATCCGGCACCAAATCTACCGCTGAGTCTGCATGACCGTTTTCCCGGGCCGAAGCGATGACGCTAACGGCCCGCGTCTCACTCCCCACTGACCTCCGAAACGTTTTAGTCCCATCTCACGATTCCGTGGCGGCCTACGCCAACTTCACTTTCCCACGGGGCATCTCTCACAAATCTCAATCACATTGGAGGCGCCGAACATGTTGATGGAAAAGGGTGTAAACCTGCTCTCCAACAATCTCCCGAAAGTGATCTCACCAAAGACACACGCCATCATCGACTATGCCGTAGTCGCCGGAGGATTCTTCACTGTTGCCGGCATTGCTTGGAAAAGCCACAGAGGAGCGGCGATCGCCTCTCTAATCTGCGGAATCGCCGAGACCAGCGTCGCCATGATGACCAACTACCCTGGCGGGGTGGCAAAGGTGATCGACTTCCCGACCCACGGCAAAATCGACGCCGGGTTCGCGGGCGTCGTAGGTGCCATGCCAAACTTGATGGGCTTCACAAACAAGTGGCCCGCTTCGTTCTTCCGCACACACGCAATCGCAATGGCTGCTGTCACAGGCATGACGGATTTCACAGGAGAGGCTCGCGCTGAACGTGGTCGCCGCTACCGCGCCGCCTGAAGAAATTGCCCATCGCTCATTGGCCCATTGCTTCACTTCCCTCAGCTAGCTTCTCCGCTCCTGCAATGGGCCAATGATCCGAGCCAGAACGGGTCCAGTGATGATCCGAGTCGCTCGAGAATCCCTCCGGCTTTTCTGGCATCTACATTCGTAGACGCTTATCATAGGTGGCAGTCATGGGTAATACCTTCAAAACCGCTGTGCTGCTTACAGCATTGACGCTGTTCATGCTGTTCGTCGGAGAGGCTTTTGGTGGGCAGCAGGGCATGTTCATTGCCCTGATTTTTGCTGTCGTAACCAACTTCATTTCGTACTTCTATTCTGACAAGATCGCGCTGGCAGTGTACCGCGCCAAGGGCCCGTTGACTAGAGAACAGCTGCCCCGCGCGTACAACGCAGTCGAGCGCCTGTCTCAGAAGGCTGGCATCCCAATGCCGAAGGTTTACGTCATCCCGAGCGAATCGCCCAACGCATTCGCGACCGGACGTAATCCGAGCCACGCTTCTGTTGCGGTTACTGAAGGCATTCTGAACCTGCTCAATGACGAGGAACTCGAGGGAGTGCTGGCGCACGAACTTGGACATGTCCGCAATCGTGACATCCTTATCAGTTCGATTGCAGCCACTATCGCGGGTGCCATCACGTTCCTGGCTCGCATGGCTGCTTGGGGTGCCATCTTCGGCGGGTACGGCGGGCGTGACGATCGCGATCGCGGCGGTGGTCTCGGTGCACTTCTGATGCTGATTCTGGCCCCGATCGCTGCGATGTTGATCCAGATGGCGATCTCTCGTTCACGCGAGTACCAGGCCGACGCCACTGGCGCTCAACTCTGTGGTAATCCCTACGCTCTGGCGAGCGCACTGCGAAAGCTGGACGCCTATTCACGGCGCGTGCCGATGGCAGCCACTCCATCTACCGCGCACATGTTCATCGTTCAGCCGTTGCTGGGGATGGACTTCGCGAGCCTTTTCTCGACGCACCCGCCGGTAGCTAAGCGCATCGAGCGTTTGACCGGGCAACCAGCAGAGCTCCAGTACTGAGCCGAACACAATCTCCACTGTGAAACACAAGCCCGGCTTGCCAAAGCCGGGCTCTTCATTTGCTCGATTGTACTGTCGAGATCGCGCTTCTGCGATTCGAACTACTTCCTGCCTACGACGGCACTCATGACTCGAGGCCGCAACATCTCCAGGGCCGGATAGGACTTTGAGGGGGTCACTGTCCGCTCCGGAGGAATGATCCCGGTTTCGATGGCCCGGGCCATCATAGTGACAGCTTCACCCGCGGTCGGTGGAACATAGATCGTTGCGGTAAGAGATCCGTTTCTTACCCAGGCTTGCCCGGTGGCAGGTAGACCATCGCAGCCCAGGAAAGCCATGGACATCCATCGCTCCCGTTCGTCCCCAGTAGCCTGCTCTTTGATGGCGTTACGCGCACCAATCGCCATGACATCGTTCTGTGACACCAGCGCTTCTATCGGCACTTGGTGCGAAGTCGAAAGGCGTAGCCATGCGGTCGCCGCTTTGTAGCCGCTCTCTTCCGTCCACGCACCCCGCATCATTCGTACCTGAATGTTCGCGGGCTTGGTCTGCATAAACCCTTCTGCTCGCTGCTGCGCAGCCGAACTGCTGCTGGGACCCTGCAGGTACAGAATGCACCCGCCCTTCGGCAGCAGAGCTGCTACCTGTCTGCCCGCCAGCCTACCGATTTCTACCTGATCGGGAGTCACCTGAAACACCGGGGTGTTGATGGATCCCCGCAGGTCCGAAAGATAATCGACTTCCCGATTGAGCACCACCCACCCGACGCCAGCCTTCGCTGCCGCACGTGCTACCTGAGGCAGCGCCGTACCAACCGGCTCCATGATTATCCCGTCCGGTCGCTCCGATTCCGTCTGAATGCATTTGAGGAGTTGCTGGCTTTGGTTGATCGCGTCGTTATCCGCATGGAGTATCCGTAACCGGGCTCCACACTGGCGTGCCGCATCTTCGGCCGCCTTCGCCTGCTCGCGTTGATAGTCGTTGTCGTTGGTAACTAGTGAAAGTACAAGCGTGAGCTTTTTCATGGGGGAGAGTCCCACAGCATCATAGTTGGCGTTTCGAGCGATGGCTAGTTACCAGAGTGCCTATGGCTACCTCACGGATCAGAGTTTGCTTTCGCCATCAACGCACCTTAAGGGCACTGACCGCCACGCGGAATGGCAATATCTCCGGGCGCATGATGCCCTCTTTCACCGCTGGATCCTGTTCCACCAGCTTCCGAGCCTCTTCTTCAGAATCAGCCTCGATGATTTCTACTCCGACAGGGTTGTCGGTCATCGACCGTCCTGCAACGAGCACCTTACCAGCCGCCGCAGCAGCTTTTAGGTGCTCAAGGTGCTGGCCGACCGCGCGGGTTTCTTCCTCCGTCATCGACTGTACGAAGTCGGGTCGTGTCGGCCGCAATAGCACCAGGAATTCCATCGAATTCAATTCCATCATCTGAATCGGAACGCTGAAGCATTTGACGTCGTTTCCACTACAAAGGTCACCTCCTACGCTTATTTCTATGCCCGACTCCCGCTTCGCCAGTCACGCGGTTCAGCAGAACACCCGTCAACTGGCTCACCTGCTACAATCGCCCCGATGGCACCAGAGGTCACTTCACCTTTCGGCCTGAAGCTCTCACAACTTGAGTCCGCGCTGCGCTCCATTATTCGCGGTCAGGACCAGGTCGTCCGTCTCGCCCTGGTTGCTCTTCTCGCTCGCGGACACCTGCTGATCGAGGGCGTTCCGGGCGTAGGCAAGACGACGCTCGCCCACGCACTTGCGCGCGCTCTCGATTGCACGTTCCATCGTGTCCAGTTCACGGCAGATATGCTGCCGAGCGACGTTCTCGGGATTTCAATCTACTCGGCTGCCGAAGAGGCATTCGAATTCAAGCGCGGCCCGATCTTCACGAATGTTCTCCTCGCGGACGAAATCAATCGCACTACCCCGAAAACGCAGTCCGCGCTGCTCGAGGCCATGAACGAAACCCAGGTTACGATCGAAAATCGGTCGTATCCGCTTCCCAAGCCGTTCCTGGTTATAGCCACCCAGAATCCAGTCGAGCACCACGGGACCTATCCGTTACCTGAGTCCCAGATGGATCGATTTCTCGTCCGGGCTCGCATGACTTACCCGGAAGGGGATAGCGAGCGCGAGATTCTCCGCGCCGAAGCCGGAGCTGCGCAACTGCAACATGTCCATCCCGTTCTCAGTGCCGAAGACGTCTTGTCCCTTCAGGACGAGGTCGGAGCCGTTCGGGTAGACGATTCACTTCTCGACTACACCCTTGAGATCATCCGCAAAACCCGCGAGTCTGAATATCTATCGCTCGGCGTTTCTCCCCGTGGCTCGCTGATGCTTTACCGGGCCGCGCAGTCCCTGGCATTCCTTTCCGGCCGTACGTTTACGACCCCGGCGGATTTCAAGAGCCTTGCAGTGCCGGTGCTTGCGCATCGTGTCGTGATCAACGCACGATATTCCTCCACGCTTAAGAAATCAGATCAGGCCAGCGAAATCATTCGTGAAATCGTGGAGCACATCGCAGTACCTGTGTGATAGCGGCAATCGATTCGGCCAAATGAACCGTAACCAAGGCCCATCTTCAGCCGTGGTGGTGGGCATCAAGGAGGCCCCTGGTGACCGCACTTCGATTTCTGATGTTCCTGTCACTTGTCGTCTGGCTGGGCGGAATCGTCTTCTTCGGTGCGGTGGTTGCCCCAACGCTCTTCTCGACATTGCCCAGTCGTCAGCTCGCCGGAGCGGTCGTCACTCGCTCGCTCTCCGCTCTCCATTGGATAGGGATAGTTTCGGGTATCGTCTTCGCAGCCACTTCCATGGCTTACAGTCGTCTTGCGTTCGGTTCAACGAATGTTTTCGCTGCACGGCATTTGCTGATTTACGCCATGGTCGCTCTCACCCTGATCTCTCAGTTCGGCATTGCGGCAAGGATGGAGACTTTGCGAACTGACATGGGGGTCATCGATGACGTCGCACCCACTGACGCGCGACGAATCGCCTTCAACCGCCTGCACCACTGGTCCACTCGAATCGAAATGTCCGTACTTGTTCTTGGCCTGGCGGCGCTGTTCCTTACAGTTCGTCGTCTCCAATAGACTCCGAACACATACGCAGTTTCTAAACCATCATTTATCATTTCCTGTTCGGGCCGGACTCGCGGTTCGCGTGTGCGCACCGGTTCGCGGCGCGCCCAACTCGTTTCACAAATCAAGGCATTGGAAATCCTATGAAATGCGGAATCATCGGCCTGCCGCAGGTGGGCAAAACATCGCTGTTCAAGATTCTCACCGGCGTCGACGTCTCCACCTCGCACGGCAATCCTCGTGAAGCTCACATTGGCATTGCGACTGTTCCTGACGAGCGCCTCGACAAACTGGCCGAACAGTACAACCCCAAGAAACTCACGCACGCCACAATCGAGTACGCGGACGTCGCCGCGATTGGCCAGGAGCAACTGAAGGAAACCGCTTTTCTCTCCAACCTCCGCGAAGTCGATGCGCTCGCACACGTCGTGCGCGCCTTCGAAGATCCCGCGATCCCACACGTTGGCGACATCGACCCTCTCCGCGACATCAAGAACGTAGACTTCGACCTCATGGTCAGCGACCTCGGCCAGATCGAGAAACGCCTTGAGCGCCTGCAGAAAGACTTGAAAAAGATGCGCTCGGCCGAACTCGAGAAAGAGAACGAACTGCTGCTGAAAGCAAAGTCGTACCTCGAATCCGAGCGCCCCCTGCGCGAAATGGAAATGACGCCAGCCGACAAGAAACTCGTTCGCGGCTTCGGATTCCTCAGCGAGAAGCCCATTTTGTACGTCCTCAACATCGGCGAAAGCTCCACTCTCGGCCAGGACCTTGCCAACGCCGTGTCGAAGTACGCTCTGTCCGACGTGGCCTCGCGCCCGAACGCAGGAGCGACCGCAATCTGTGGCAAAGTGGAAGCCGAACTCGCAGAAATGAGTGACGAGGATGCATCCGAATTCCTTTCCAGCTATGGTCTGGAAGAGAGCGGCTTATCTCGTTTGATCAAGAAGACCTACGAGTTGCTCGGTCTTATCTCGTTCCTCACCATCGGGGAAGACGAGTGCCGCGCCTGGACCATTCGCAAGAACACTCGTGCCGTCGAGGCCGCCGGCGCCATTCACTCCGACCTCGAAAAGCACTTCATTCGTGCCGAAACCATTCACTGGGACCAGTTGCTCGAGGCCGGATCAGAAGCCAACGCTCGCTCGAAAGGCTGGCTGCGGCTGGAAGGCAAGGACTACATCGTCAAGGATGGTGATGTTCTGCATATCAGGCATTCGGGCTAGTCTGGTATGCTGCTGGCCAGCATGAATCCGATCGTTCTGAGCATACTTCTCGGCCTTAGCGCCGCATTGGCCAATGTTGCCGGCGGCGCAGTTGTATCGCGTCACCGCTGGCAGCAGCACTATTTGAAGTACTTCGTCGCTCTTGGCGCCGGTTTCATGCTGGCCACATCGATGGTCGAGATGATTCCCGAAAGCCTCGCCTTGCGTGGTAACTCGGCAGGTTTTCTCGTATTGCTCGGCTATTTGCTCGTTCATCTCTTCGAGCACACCATCACGCCGCATTTCCATTTTGGCGAAGAGACGCACGCACACGAATTCGTCCAGCGGCACAAAAGCTATTCAGTCCTGCTCGGGCTCACCATTCACACCTTCTTCGACGGGATAGCCATCGCTTCTGGCTTCCTGGTTTCCAACTGGCTCGGCTGGATCATCTTCGTCGCGGTTTTCCTGCACAAACTGCCTGAAGGGTTCACTGTGGCCTCGGTGATGCTTGCCAGCGGGCGCAGCCGTTCCTTTGCATGGGGGTCTTCAATCCTGCTCGGTGCGGCAACGATGGTCGGCGTTCTAACAATGTCGGTTACCCAAAGCGCCGTCAGCATTGGTCTGCCGCTCTCTGCGGGTGTCACGATTTATGTGGCAGCTTCCGACCTCATTCCCGAAGTGAACAAGGAACCCGGTGTGAAAATGGCCGTCCTCGTATTCCTTGGCGTTGCCGCCTTGTTCGCACTCGAGCATCTGGTACACGTGCACTGAGTGCACCGATTTGAGGACCCGGTGCTGCAGTCATCAAAACTGAAACCTGATCCCTCCATTGAAAGTCCGGCCATCCAATGGAGCCCAGGCGTCAACCGTCCATCTACCATCTGGCGCTCTAGTCGGGCGCAACAGCGGATCCCAACGAGTTTGCCGTACCCCAGTGAGGTTTTCGGCATTGATGAACAGCCGAGCCGGTCCAAACCTCCGCTCCGCGAGAAATCCGGCGATCACGTACGGGCGAGAGATATCCCGATAGGAATTAGCTTCCAATCGCTGCTTCCCGGTGTAATACACTTCCACACCCACCCGACCTGTCTCTTCCGACTCCCACATGGCAACCACTCCCGCGCTGTGCCGCGGAGTCAGCGGAACATCAACCCGCCTTCCGGCCTCATACTCTCGTGATCGAACATACGTATAGGACGCGGTAACGGCAAACGGCGACAGCCGGTACGTACCCAGCAATTCCACGCCGATATTCGTCGTCGCACCCGTCGAGTTGAATAAGAAGTAGCCTAATTCACGCTCAACCTCGACAGCGTTGCGGATACGTGATCCGAACAAAGTCGCCGTGACCGAGACCGGGCCAGCCCTTCGCGTAAGGTCCAGCGATGCGCTACGCCCCCGCTCGGCTTTCAAAGGCGCAGGAATTACGAGCCGTGTCAAACCAGCCGCTTCCGTCTCCTCGGTTAGTGGTGTCGGCGCAAAGAAGCCCTGCCCGGCCGACGCGCGTACGCTCCATGGCCCCTGCTTCAGCAAAGCTGACAAACGCGGGCTGAAGAACGTACCGTATTGGCTGTGAAAGTCAGCCCTCGCTCCAGCCGAAACGCTGACCCATTCTGCGAGCTGAAAATCGTCTTGTACGAAAACTCCCGGTACGGTGTATGTGTAGGCAAAAAGCGGCACTTCCGTTGGATGGAACGAATCACTCTCAAATGCGACACCGCCAACCACCACGTGACGCCCCATGCTCTTTCGTAGAGTTGTCTCGGCGAAGACGTTAGCGTGACGATCTCGTTCCCGGACGTCCCCAAAGAGATGGTTGTGCCATCTTTGGCCTGCTGCAAAACGCGTAGTGAACAGTAGGTCCCTGCCGAAAACTACATTGCCCACGCCGCCAAAATCGAAGCTCTTCGTGTCGAGGTCCTCACGAAATCTCGCTCCTATTGGCGTCACGATCCCGTCATTCATGGTCCCGCCACTTCGGGACTCGTATGTTCCTCCGACTGTCAGAAAGAGACTCTTTCCCGCACCGTTGTCCCAGAAAAACCGAGGACGCAGCACGCCACGTTGATATCCGGCCAGATCGGCCCATCCATCGTCATCAACGTCTGCGCGGCGCTGAAAGTGACCACCCGCAAGCAGCGAGGTACTCCAGTTTTTGTTTATAGGAGTGCTGCCAAAGAACACGGTGTCAGTCCCACCACGAGTGGACTGGTTCAACAAAAACTCTCGGCTGGCCTCTTTGCCCGGACGTCGCGAAACCAGGTTTACAACGCCCCCCATGGCACCGGCGCCATACAAAGCTGAAGCAGTGCCCTTTATGACTTCGACCTGTGCTAAATCCATCGGCGGAATTTGCAGAAGACCGAGGCCACCCACCTGCTGACCGAACAACGGCAACCCGTCGGACAGAAAGCGCGTGTAACGCCCGCGCATGCCCTGAATACGAACGCTCGCGGCCCCGAGCGAAGGCGAGGTCGTCTGCACCCGCATACCGCCCATCTCGTTAAGCATCATGACAATGTCGCCGGGGGTCATCAGCATTTTTTCTTCGATTTCTTCACGGCCGAGAACCTCGACTCGGGTCGGCGAGTCATCCAGACG
>Ga0196970_1000274_pt1 | contig 71394 bp, 68 predicted proteins | sample S1v_513CmetaG_FD_148672 | JGI IMG/M metagenome (GOLD analysis project Ga0196970, IMG submission 148672) | Soil microbial communities from Anza Borrego desert, Southern California, United States - S1+v_5-13C | ecosystem: Environmental > Terrestrial > Soil > Desert | place: USA: California...
CCTTGAAGCCCATCACGTCCATGCCGGCGGTGTCGGTCGGGCGCAGGATGACCGAGTGGCGGTCGAACTCGTCCCACGCCTTCAGGTAGATGCGGCCGTCCGCCTCTTCCGACACCTTGTGCAGGCCGAGGCGGTCGACGTAGTGGGTCAGCGCCGCGTCCTTGTCGAGCACGCGGATCTGGATGAAGCCGGGGCGCAGCACGCCGGTCAGTGCCATTGGGTGTTCCTCCTTGGTTTTATGTGTTGGGTGCGGTTGCGGGTTTCTGGACCGGCGCCTTGCGCGCGGGGCGCAGCGTCAGGTCCCCTTGCGGGTAGAGGCGGCAGGCGAGCGCGTAGCCCTCCCCCTCCTCCTCCGCGGTGACGTGGGCGCGGCTCATGGGGCCGGTGCGGTAGGGGCCGGACAGCACTTGGACGCGGCACACGCCACAGCCGCCCTGGCGGCAGCCGACGGCGATGCGCCGGCCGTTCGTGACCGCGAAGCCGAAGCCGGGCGCGCGCTCCATGGCCTTGAGGACGGTCTCGTCGGCATAGCAGGAGAAGCTGCCGTCGGTGTCCTCCAGCCGGATCGCGTGCCGCTCGCGCACCATGTGGCTGTCCATGGCCGTCAGATCCTCTTGAAGACGGGGCTGCGGACCTTGCCCGCGTCGCCGTCGCCGGCCGTGAGGAAGCGTTCGGTGTAGATGTCGCGCTCGAACAGGCGGCCCTGCATGAGCGTGCGGATGCACGCCTCGATCATCACCGGCGGGCCGCACAGGTAGGCCTTGCGGCCGGCGAACATGCCGTCGAAGTGCCGCTGCAGCGCCTCGTGCACGAAGCCGATCTCTCCATCCCACGCCTCGCCGGGCTGAAGGTCGGAGAGGACGGGGACGTAAGTGAGGTTGGGATGCTCGGCCGCCAGCCCTTCGAAGAGGTCGCGGTCGTAGAGGTCGCGCGCGGAGCGGACACCATGGATCAGCACCATCGGCTCCGTCCGGCCCTGCTCCAGCAGGTCGAGGATCATCGACTTGGGGCTGGACAGGCCGGTGCCGCCGGCCAGGAAGATCATGGGGGCGGTGGCCGACGTGCGCACGAAGAAGCGGCCGTAGGGGCCGGCCAGCGTCAGCTTGTCGCCGACCTTGAGAGTCTGGTGGATGTACGTCGTCGCCTTGCCGCCCGGGACCAGGCGGACGTGGAGTTCCACAAGGTTCCGCTGCGACGGCGGGTTGGCGAGGGAGAAGGCGCGCGGCCCGTCCACGCCGGGGACGGTGAGGTTGACGTACTGCCCGGCCTGGAAGTCGATGCCGTCGCCCGGCAGCTCGATGAACACGCCCTTCACGTCGTGCGTCAGGTCGACCAGCTTGACGACGGTGCCGGTGAAGTCGCGCACGGGAATGCGGCGGGCGTCCGGCTCCTCGTCGATGTCGGCCTCGATGGTGACGTCGGAGCACAGGCGCGCCGTGCAGGCCAGCGTCTTGCCCTCGTCCCGTTCGAAGTCCATCAGCGCGAAACCCGAGGCGTCGCCGTGGTCGACCTCGCCCTCGGCCACCTCGACCTTGCAGGAACCGCACAGGCCGTGGCCGCAGGCGTGCGGCAGCCAGATGCCCTGGCGCAGGCAGGCATCCAGGATGGTCTGGCCGTCCTCGACGGTGACGGTGTCGCCCGTCGGTTCGATGGTCAGTGTATGACTCACCGCGTTCCTCCCAAAGACGCTGTCTGACGTAGCGCGACGAACCTCAGACAGTCAAACATAATATCGAGATTTCCGCAAGGCGGCGATATTCCGACCGGACCAACGATGTCGAGCCGCCCGTTGGTTGGCCCAACCCACGAAGCTCCTCGCAGGTTGGACCAAGCGCCAGCGCGGCCCAACATCCCTCCCCACCTCAGCTGTGCGAGCCCTTGAAGCCGTTGAGGCCGGGGGTCCAGAAGCGGATCAGCGACTTGTGCCGCACGCCGTGGTCCTTGAGGGACTTGCCCATGTCGGGGGTGACGTCCTTGCCGTCGATGGTCCAGCGCACGGTGGACCAGTCGATCTTCGCGCAGTCGGGGTGGGCGCCGTAGTAGGTGGGGATGAGTTCCTGCACCAGCGCCCCGAACGGCATGTCGGGCGGCAGCGGGAAGGCCAGGGCGGCGCAGAAGCTCAGGTGCTCTTCCCAGTGCAGGTAGACGACGTTGTTGCCGTGGAAATTCTCCACGCGGTCGCGGACGTCGATCTTTTCCGCGTAATCCTTGTCGAGGGCGACGACGGCCATGGTTTCCTCCGAAAAATTCTTGTCGTTGGCGCAAGGAAAGGGACGGGGGAGGAAGCGGGGGGACGGTGCCCCTCCCCCGCCGGGCGGCTCAGCCGGCGACGCGCCGGCGCGCCTCCATCCACGCGTCCCACATCGTCTGGTCGGGCGAGCCGGCCTGGTCCATGTTGTCGGCGCCCAGGTTCATCCGGTACCACTTCAGCACGTCCTCGACCGAGGCGCCGCCACAGTTGCCCTGGAAGATCTGGTGCACCGGCAGCCAGGACTGCGCGTACTTCTCCGGCTCGTCGTCGAAGATGTCCTTACAGCCGTCCGAGCAGAAGTGGTACGTCTCGCCCCGGAACTGCGATTCACGGAAGCAGGTCGTGCCCGGATCGCCCGGCTCGGTGTAGACCATCGGGATCTGGCAGGTCGTGCAGAGCTGCGGCAGCGCGTTGTTGTAAAAGCGCTTGCCGTCCTTCTCCATCTCGCGCCACATCTCGTAGCGGGGACGGTAGTGCTTGTCGAAGCTGTTCGGGTACTTCTCCGACAGCCAGTCCATCTCCTCGTTGGACGGCAGCCACGTGTGGAAGGCGGCGGCGTGGGTGTACTGGTAGAAGGTGCACCAGTTCTGGTGCGAGACGTGCTCCGCCTCGGCCGTCGCGATGTCGGCGTACTTGGGCGGGCGCAGGCCGTAGCGCGCCAGATCCTCGAACAGCGAGCCGCCGGCCTCGGTGAAGTAGATGTCCCAGGCCTCGCGCCAGGACATGATCTTCTTGGGCAGCATGTAGTCCATCATCATGCCGACCAGGCCGAGCACGCGGTGGCCGCGCCAGAACCACTTGTCCACCCACTTCTGCACGATCGGCAGGTTGTCGGGGTCCTGTTCCAGCAGGAATTTGATGACCTCGATGCCCAGCGTCATGTGCCGGCTCTCGTCCGACTGCGCCGAGAAGCCGAAGGTCACCGTGGCGAGGTCACCGTTGTAGGCGGCCCCCGACATGAACGGCACGAACAGCAGGTTGGTCAGCACGTATTCGAAGGCGAAGCCGATCGCGATCATAAACTCGAACGGCCCGGCCGAGCGCGCGTCGTCGAAGAACGACTTGGGCACCGACAGGTACCACACGCGGTCGTGCATGTGCTGCCACTCGGCAAAGCCGTCGAAGAACTTGTTGTAGTGGCTGAAGGTGTGGATCTGCGTCTGCACGTGGCGCAGTTCGTCCAGCGACTGCATCTGCGCGGCGATGCGCGTGCCCACGCCGGGCAGGTGGCGGCCGGTGTGCGCGAAGCCGCGGTGCGCTTGGTATTCCAGCGGCGACACGCCGGTGAGGAACAGCTTGATGGCGTTGACGTACTTCGGATCGGTCAGACCGAACTGGCCGTTGTTCTGCGCGAAGCTGTCGAGCACGGCGTAGAGCTTGCGCTCCTTCTCCGCCTGGAACTTCCAGTAGCTGTCCATGGTCAGGCGGAAGGGATCCTCCCACTTCGACCAGTCGCGGATCTTGATCCCCTCGAACTCGGCGTAGGGGAAGATCTTGTTTTTCGGCTGGTACGACGGCTCCCAGTCGAGGCCACGGGTGAGGAGCGCGTAGCGCTGCTTCAGGCCCAGCTTGCCGATGGCGTTCATTGGTGCGTTTCCCCTGTTTCTCAGTTCGACCAGGCGAGGCTGAAGTAGTCGTCCTCCTCGTCGACATTTCCGGCCATGGAGACGAGGCTGAGGTGCAGTTCCTGCGGGTCCCAGTCACGGCCGATGCGGCTTTCGACGGACTCGCGCTTGACGATCAGGCTGCCCTCGCGGTCGATCTTGACGATGCCGGGAAAGGAGTGGACGACGGCACCGGGGTTGTCCTCGGTGATCGCCTCGATGATCGGGCGGGCGGTGTCGGTGTTCTGGAGCGTGATGGAGACGATGCGCGGCATATCGGCGTTTCCTTCCCCTGATCAGACGTCGAGGCCGAGTTTCCGGGCGCGGGCGGCGAGGTTGCCCAGCGCCTCCTCCACGGCGGCGGGGCCGGACTGTTCGCCCAGCACGCGCACGGCCAGCGGGCGGAAGGCGTCGGCGGCCCGCCGGCTCCAGGTGGCGAACCAGCCGGAGATCAGCGCCTTGTTCTCCGCCGATTCCGCCGCGGCGGTCTTGATCACGGCATCCGCCCACTTGGCGTGCTCGGCCGACCACTCGCTCATGAACTCGGTCAGCATCGACACGCCGGCCCCGCCGACGCGCTGCCCCTCGGCATCGAAGCGGCCGTAGACCAGCGGGTAGTGGATGCCGTCGATGGCGAGGTGCTGGGCGACGAACTGCTCGAACCAGTCCTTGACGACCAGCGTGTCCTCGGTCAGACGGCGCAGCTCCTGCCATTCCGGCGCCGTCATCCAGTACTCCTTCGCGCGGTCGAGCGAGGAGCCGGAGTTGCCGTCGAGCGCCAGCCCGATGCGGCCGATGACCTGCGCCATGGCGAGGCGGTCGCCGGCCGCGAACATGCAGGGCGCGGTCACGGCGGTGCCGTAGCCCTTGTCGCACATGTCGGCGGCGTTCATGTTGGCGCCCCACTCCATGTGGCGCAGCGGCAGCAGGTAGAACTCCACCGTCCCGCGCCACGCCGGCTCCATCACCGCCAGGAGGCCGCGCTTCTCGACGAAGTCGAAGTTGCGCTCGGTCGCCTGATACTGGTTGGCGCGGGCGATGTTGTAGGTGGCGTAGTAGTACTGGCGCGGGTCGCGCAGGGCGTACCAGTCCTGCATCTTCACGGCGGTGCGGCGCTCGTCGAAGTGCCAGTGGTCGGCACCCCACAGCGGCTTGTAGTGGAAGTTCGCCGTCGCCTGGACGTCGAGCGTGGCTTCCTCATAGCGCGAGGCCGGCTTGTCGGTGCCGAACCGGCGCGCGATGTTCGCGTAGGTCTGGCGGCGCGGTTCGACCTTGAGCGTCTTGATGTCGATGGTCACGCGTTCCTCCTTCCTCCCTTGTCTGGCACGAACCCGGCGGATGGGAGGTCGCCGCCGGGCGATGGATGTCGGGTGGGGGTGTCGGCTGGTCAGCGGGGATCGGGCTGGGCGTGCTCGTCCGGCCGGCGGTAGAGGCCGGCACCGCGGCCCTGCAGCGCGCCGCCGTCGTCGAGCACGACGGCGGCGTAGCGCCGGCAGAACTCGTCAAAGGACTGGAGCGGCAGGATCAGCTCGACCGTAAGGTCTGCGTCGTTCAACGAGAATTCGAACTCGACGAACCGGTCGTTCCGTACGCCGACGACGCGGACGTAGGCGGTCATCGCTGGGAGCATGGGGCGCTTCTCCGACGTTTCTCTCCGCAACACTTTTTTGCGGGCCGGCGTGGTGGACCGAACCCTTGGTGGTTGCTCCCCTAAAAGCAATCGGTGTGCCAAGCTGCTTCAGCACGGCACTTTCGAGGAAATGTCGGGATTTTTTCGAATGTCGGTGCCATACTGGCGCCAAGCGCGTTGATGAAATCGTCGCCTGTTGGCCGGAGCGGGCCGAGGCGGTTGATGAATTCGTAAAGGTGCACTGCAAAAGCATGCCGTTGCGTTCACGATGGCCGCCGCGTAACATTCGTTCGAATGCGCCGATGCCCCGTCACGGGGCGGGGTGCGGCACGCCGGCGCAAGATCGGCGGCCCAGATCGGGGGAAATTGCCCAGTGAGCCACGCATCGTCGCCGGGCTCCGAACGGGGCTGGCGGATCACCGGCCCCGGCGGCGCCCAATCCATTCCACTGGTCCCGCCGGAAGTCGCGGCGCAGGTGCCGGACATCGGCGACCTGTCGGCGCGGCTGCGCTTCTGCCCCAAGGACGGGCGCATCTGGCTGGACGACCAGCGGATGCTGCTGATCCACGTGGCCGCGCTGGCCAACCTGCGGCGCGAGCTGGTCAGCGCGCTGGGCACCTCGGCGGCGCGGGCGCTGCTGACCCGCATGGGCTACGAGTCCGGCGTCAAAGACGCGGAGCTGGCACGGCGCGTGCGCCCCAACGACGACCGCCTCGCCTTCTTCGTCGGGCCGCAGTTGCACGCGCTGGAAGGAGCGGTGCACGTCGAGCCCGTGCGCGTCGAGGCCGACCCGGAGACCGGCCATTTTTACGGCGAGTTCATCTGGCACAGCTCCTGCGAGGTCGACGCCCACATGGCGGCCTTCGGCCTGAGCGCCGAGCCGGTGTGCTGGATGCAGCTCGGCTACGCCACGGGCTACACCACGGCCTTCATGCGCCGGCCGATCCTCTACCGCGAGGTGGAGTGCCGCGCCGCCGGCAGCCGCCGCTGCCGCATCGTCGGCAAGCCGGTGCCGGAGTGGGACGATCCGGGACAGGACCTGCTGTACCTGCAGTCGGGCGAGTTCGCGGCGCTGATGAAGGACACCCCGGTGCCGGTCACCGCGCTGGGCGCGCTGGGCGAGGGCGAACGGCCGCCGCCGGGGCTGGTCGGCATCTCCTCGGGCTTCCTGGCGGCCTACCAGCTCCTCCTCAAGGTGGCGCGGACGAACGCAACGGTGCTGTTCCTGGGCGAGACCGGTGTCGGCAAGGAGATGTTCGCCCGTACCCTGCACAGCCTGAGCAGCCGCGCCGACGGCCCGTTCGTGGCGGTGAACTGCGCCGCCATCCCGGAGAACCTGATCGAGGCGGAGCTGTTCGGCGTCGAGCGCGGCGCCTTCACCGGCGCGGTGGCCTCGCGCCCCGGCCGGTTCGAGCGGGCGCAGGGCGGCACCATCTTCCTGGACGAGATCGGCACCCTGAACCTCGCCGCCCAGGGCAAGCTGCTGCGCGTGCTGCAGGAACGCGAGGTGGAGCGCGTGGGCGGCACCGAGACGCGCAAGGTCGACGTGCGCGTGGTCGCCGCCACCAACGTGGACCTGCGCACCGAAGCGCAGCGCGGCACCTTCCGCGAGGACCTGTTCTTCCGCCTGAACGTGTTCCCCGTGCGCATCCCGCCATTGCGCGAGCGGCGCGAGGACATCCCGCTGCTGGTCCGCCACTTCCTGCTGAAGTTCTCCGAACGGCACGGCCGGCCGGTGACCGCCGTGACCGACCGGGCGATGGACCGGCTGGTCGACTATGCCTTCCCGGGCAACGTGCGCGAGCTTGAGAACCTGGTGGAGCGCGCCGTCATCCTGGCGCCGGAGTGCGGCGCCCCCATCGACCTGGGCCACCTGTTCGCCAACGGCGAGGAGGTGCACGCCCCGTTCTTCGGCCTGGGCGGCGACGGGACGCTCATCGACGGCGGCAAGCCGCCGGCCGAACCGCCGGCCGGCACCGGCGCCGTGATCGACGAGATCCTGTCGCGCGAGCTGCCGCTGGAGGACCTGGAGACCATGGTGATCGACGCCGCCGTCGAACGTGCCAAGGGCAACCTGGCGGAGGCCGCCCGCATGCTGGGCCTGACCCGGCCGCAGCTCGCCTATCGATACCGCAAGGGGCGGGGGTGAAGCGAAAACCCGACATTCGAGCCCCGGCACATCCGTCCACTCGACAAACGATGGACGAAACCTCAGAGATTTTGAAACTTCACCGGAACTGGATTATGGTGGTCCTGGCACGGACAGCGGCCGGGTGAAGGAATGGACGATCAAGGAATTGGCGGGGCGGTCTCGACATCCCCGGACCCGTTGGACGAGGAGCGGCGCAGCGCGCGCACGCTGGTCGAGTTCGCCTACGGGCGGCTGCGGCGCGAGATCCTGTGCGGCCACCTGGAACCGGGCAGCCGCCTGCGCGTCGAGCAGTTGAAGACCGAATACCAGGTGGGCTCCAGCACGCTGCGCGAGGCGCTGTCGCTGCTGGTCGCCGACGCGCTGGTGACCAGCGAGGGGCAGAAGGGCTTCCGTGTCGCGCCCATCTCGCTGGAGGACCTGCGCGACGTCACCGAGATGCGCAAGCTGCTGGAGACGCGCGCGCTGAAGGAGGCGATGGCGCTGGGCGACGACAATTGGGAGGCCGGCGTGGTCGCCGCCTACCACCGGCTGACCCGTGTCGAGGAGCGCCTGGGCGACGGGCCGGAGCCGGTGGCCGAGGAGTGGGAGGAGCGCAACCGCGCCTTCCACGAGGCGCTGATCGCCGCCTGCCCGTCCAAGTGGCTGCGGCACTTCCGCAGCATCCTCTATCACCAGTCCGAGCGCTACCGGCGTCTGGCGCTGACCACGCGCGCCATGCCGCGCGACGTGCACGCCGAGCACCAGGGGATCATGGAGGCGGTGCTGGCGCGCGACGTCGAGAAGGCGACCCGGTTGACGGAGGAGCACATCGACCGCACGCTCGCCGCCGTCACGCAACTGGCCGGCAATCTCAAGGCATTGAAGCCGAAGTGAGCGCATCGGCGGCGGCACCGTCGGCGGGGGCCGTCGCCGCGATGCTGCCCCGCACCTGATTGCGGCCGCGGTTCTTCGCCTCGTAGAGCATGGCGTCGGCGAGCGACACCAGGCTCTGCGCCGCGCGGTCGGGCGGCGGCACCGTGCAGGCGTAGCCCAGGCTGATGGTGACCTGCGGCGCCGTCGGCGAGGCGGCGTGCGGCAGGGCCTGCTTCAGCACGGCGTCGCGCAGCCGCTCGGCCACCTGGGCCGCACCTTCGCCGTCCGTCTCCGGCAACAGGCAGATGAACTCCTCGCCGCCGTAGCGGGCGACGAAGTCGCCGGGGCGCTTCACCTCCTCGGCGAGGATGCGGGCGATGGTGCGCAGGCACTCGTCCCCGGCGTGGTGGCCGTAGTGGTCGTTGAACCGCTTGAAGTGGTCGACATCCAGCATGATCACCGACAGCGGCAGCTTCGAGCGGCCGCAGCGGCGCCACTCGCGCTCCAGCGTCTCGTCGAAGCGGCGGCGGTTGGCGATGCCGGTCAGCCCGTCCATGAAGGAGAGCTGGCGCAGGATGTCCGCCTGCCGCTTCAGCAGCAGGTGGTTGCGCACGCGGGCGCGGACGATGGGGGCGCTGATCGGCTTGGTGATGAAGTCGATGGCGCCGACCTCCAGGCCGCGCGTCTCGTCCTCCACCTCGCCACGGGCGGAGACGAAGATGACCGGGATGTCGCAGGTGGCCGGGTTGTCCTTGATGCGCCGGCACACCTCGTACCCGTCCATGCCCGGCATCATGATGTCGAGCAGGACGAGGTCCGGCTGGCGCGCCTGCACCAGCTCCAGCGCCTTGGCGCCATCGGTGGCGAAGTAGATCACGCAATCGTCGGCCAGCACGCGGCTGAGCACGTGGACGTTGCTGGGAACGTCGTCGACGACCAGGATCTTGGGGCGCGTTTCGAACATCGGGACCTCAGCCAGCCCCCACGGGCGCGTGCAACTCGTCGATGATACGGCCCAGGATACCCTGCGCCTTGGCGAACTCCAGTGAATCGATGGCCGCGGCCAACGCGCGCACCTGCACCGGGTCCGCCACCGTTGCCAGCGTGTCGGCGAGCGCGGGCCACGCCTCGGCGGCGGCGAAGTTGTTGTCGGCCAGCAGTTGCGACAGCCGCTCCAGTTCCGCCCCCAGACCGTCGGGAACCGCCCGCGGCGACGCGGCCGCCGGCTCGGCCGCGCTCTCCTCCAGGCGTTGCGCACCGCGCAGCACGTCGGCCAGCGCCGCGCGCAGGGCCGGCAGATGGGCGGCCAGGGCGTCCGTCTCGCCGCGCTTGGCGGCGACCTGCACCGCGTCGGCCTCGGCCGACAGGCGGCGGGCGCCGATGTTCCCGGCCAGGCTCTTCAGGTCGTGCGCGATGCGTCCGGCGCCCGCCAGGTCACCGTCGGCGACGGCGGCGACGGCAGCGTCGGCGGCCCCGGCGTAGTCGCGCGCGAAGCTGGCGACGACGCGGCGGAACAGCGCCTCGTCGCCGTCGAGCCGGCGCATGGCGTCGGCGAGGTCGAAGCCCGGCAACTCGGCCGGCAGGCGCCGGTCGGTCGTCCCCCCGGATGGGGCGGGGACGGGCGCCGGCAACGCGGACGGCCGGGACTGCCCGCCGGTCCAGCGCAGCACAGCGGCGATCAGCCCGTCGGGGTCGAGCGGCTTGGCGAGGTGGTCGTTCATGCCGGACTCCAGGCAGCGCGCGCGGTCGGCCGGCAGGGCGCTGGCGGTGAGCGCGATGATCGGCATCTCGCCCCCGTGCGGCAGGGCGCGCAACGCGCGCGTCGCCTCGAACCCGTCCATCTCCGGCATCTGCACGTCCATCAGGACGGCGTCGAATCGCTCGGCCACGCGCTGCACCAGCGCGACCGCCTCGCGCCCGCTCCCCACCGCGACGACCGAGGCGCCGGCGCGGCGCAGCATCTCGCGCACCACCTCGCGGCCGATGGCGTTGTCCTCGACCACCAGCAGGCGCCGCCCGGACAGCGGCAGCGGCCGGCGGACGGCCGGGGCGCACGGCGCGACGGCCCCCGGCGCGTGGGTGTAGGCCGCCGCCACGGTTTCCAGCAGCGTCGATCCGGTGACCGGCTTCACCAGCATGCCGTCGAGCCCGCTCTCCGTCACCAGTTGCGACACCCTCCCGCGGCCGAAGGCGGTGACGATGATGACGACCGGCCCCTTGCCAGCGTGCCCGGCACGGATGCGCCGGCCGGCCTCGACGCCGTCCAGGCCCGACATCTTCCAGTCCATCAGCACCACGTCGTAGGGCTGGCCGGCATCCTCGGCGCGCCGCAGTTCCTCCAGTGCCTCCTCGCCCGATGCGCAGGCGCCCGCGCGCCAGCCGAACGAGCCGACCAGCGACAGCAGCACGGCGCGCGCCGTCTCGTGGTCGTCCACCACCAGGACGCGCAGGTCGCGCGGCAGGGCGCGCGCCGGCAGCGGCCGTTCCAGCGGCGCCGTGCCGCGTCCGAAGACAGCGGTGAAACGGAAGTCGCTGCCCTTGCCGGGTTCACTCTCCACACTCATCCCGCCGCCCATCAGCGAGACGAGGCGCGCGCAGATCGCCAACCCCAGGCCGGTGCCGCCGTAACGCCGGGTGGTCGAGCTGTCGCCCTGGCTGAACGCCTCGAACAGCTTGGCCTTCTGTTCGGCCGGGACGCCGATGCCGGTGTCGTGGACGGAAAAGGAGAGGACGGCGCGCTCCTCGTCCACCTCCACCGCTTCGACGGAGACCACCACCTCTCCCTCGCGGGTGAACTTGATGGCGTTGCCGGTCAGGTTGATGAGGATCTGCTGCAGGCGCAGCGGGTCGCCGACCAGCGTCACCGGCACCTCGGGCCGGGTGACGAACAGCACCTCCACGTCCTTTTCCTCGGCCGAGGAGGAGACGATGGTGGCGAGGTTGTCGAGCAGTTCGTCCAGGCGGAACTCGACCCGCTCCAGTTCGAGTTTGCCGGCCTCGACCTTGGAGAAGTCGAGGATATCGTTGAGGATGCCCAGCAGCGAGCGCGCGGAGGCGTGGATCTTGCGCGCGTAGTCGCGCTGGCGGCCGGACAGGTCGGTCTGCTGGATCAGGTGCACGAGCCCGAGGATCGCGTTCATCGGCGTGCGGATCTCGTGGCTCATGTTGGCGAGGAACTCGCTCTTGGCACGGCTGGCCTGCTCGGCGGCGGCCATGGCGTCCTGGAGCCGGCGCTCGTCCTCCTTGCGCCGGGTGACGTCGGCGAAGTAGGCGACCACCCCCTCGGGCGAGGGGTAAACGGCCCCCTCGAACCAGACGCCGTGCGGCGCCGAGAACGCGCTGATCGGCGCCGGCACGCGCGCGTCCATGGCCTGCCGGTAGGGCGCCTCGAAGGGCGAGCCAATGGCGTCGGGGAAAGCCTCCCACATCACCTGCCCCGTCAGGTCGCGCCCCTCGGCGATCTGGTCGCGGGCGCGCTGGTTCATGTAGATGAAGCGCCAGCCGCGATCGAGCGCGACGATGCAGTCGGACGTGCTCTCCAGCACCGACGCCAGACGTTCGGACGCGTCGCGCGCCGCCTGCTCGGCCTGCTCGGCGATGTGGCGCGCGGCACGCAGGTCGGCCTCGCGGGCGTCGAGGCGTTCGGCCATCGCGTTGAAGGCGTTGGAGACGACGACGATCTCGGTCGGCGCGCCGCGCGTGTCGATGGTCGCCGCGCCGGAGCCGGAGCCCAGCCGCTCGGCCGCGTCGCACAGGCGCCGCGTCCATTGCAGAACCGACAGCCGCAGCAGCATCGAAGTGGCGAACAGGCAGGCGAGCCCCATCACCGCCAGGATCGCCAGCCCCTGCACAAGCGTGCCGCGCGCCTCCGCCCAGATCGCGTCGAGGGCGACGCCGACGGCGAAGGTCGTGTCGGTCCCGGCGAGGCGTTGGAAGCTCCAGACGCGCTTGACCCCGTCGGCGCTCACGACCTCCATGATGCCGGACGGCCTGGAGAGCATGTACTGCACGTGATCGACGTCGCCCAGGCTCTTGCCGACCCAGTTCTCCGGATCGGGCTGGCGGGCGAGGATCGTGCCGTGCTTGTCGAGCACGGCGACGCGCGACCCTTCCTGGCGGGCGATGTTGACGAGGTCGGCGTACCAGTCGAGGTTGATGCTGACGCCGATCATGCGCCGCACCTCGCCGTCCTCGATGATCGGCTGCACGGCAAGGATGATGCGCGTGCCCGAGCGCCGGCCGAGGACATAGCCGCTCAGCACGAAGTCGCGCGTCGCCAGCGCGCGCTTGAAGTAGTCGCGGTCGCCCAGCGTGATGCCCCGGCCCGGACCCGACGTGTCGCAGATGATGGCGCCCGCCGGATCGGTGACCCAGACGCCGGTGGACCAGGGGTGCATCTGCGGCATGCGCTTGAGGAGGTCGACGCAACGGTCGACCTGGGAGGGATCGGCGTCGCGGATCTCCGGCACCAGCGACAGCAGCGTGATCAGGCTGCGCGCGTCGCCGATCAGGTCCTCCTGCCGGCGCACGCCTTCCCGCGTGAGCTGTTCCGCCATCTCGCGCGCCGAGCCCAACTGATGCGAGACGTCATGGTCGAGGTGGTAGACGGCGCCGAGCAGCGACAACCCCAGCGCGCATCCCACGATCGCCAACATCCGGGCGTGCAGGCTGCGCAAGCGGAGCAGGTCGAAGAGGATGGATGGAATACGTCCGGGCATGTCCAGGCGACCACCGGCACGGCGCGCGGGCAACGGGCCGGCCCCATCCTGACCGCGCACGCGCCACGCCGACAGGAACAAATTCGAGCGGAGGCCGCCACCACCGCAGGCGGCTGCGGCGCGGAAGCCGGTCCTGGCCTTTCGGCCGACGGACCATGCGCGCACACTAGCACTTCGACACAAATTCGCGAAGGTACCTAAGTATCGCATGCGGCGCGGCCCGGCGCGGCGTGTCCCCGGCGCATCACCCTGCGAAGGCGAGCGCGTGGATGCTGAACAGCCCCGCCCCGTCGGTCCAGGCGTCGAGCGCACGCCAGCCGGCGCCGGCGGCCAGTTCCCGGAACTCGGGCACGGTGTACTTGCAGGAAATCTCGGTGTGGATGGTCTCGCCGCCCGCGAAGCGGAACCGCCGCCCGCCCACGGCGGCGGTCTGCGCGCGCACGCTCTCCAGGTGCATCTCGATGCGGCCCTGCGTCTCGTCGTAGAAGGCGCGGTGGCGGAAGCCGCCGAGGTCGAAGGTGCCGCCCAGCTCGCGATTGATGCGGGCCAGCAGGTTCAGGTTGAAGGCGGCGGTGACGCCGCGCGCGTCGTCGTAGGCGGCCTCCAGCACGTCGCGGCGCTTCTTCAGGTCCACGCCGATGAGCAGGCGGCTGCCCACCCCCAGCCGGTCGCCGAGCCGGGCAAGGAACGCCGCGGCCTCCTCCGGCGTGAAGTTGCCGATGGTGGAGCCGGGGAAGAACGCCAGCGTGCGTTCCGGAACCAGCGCGCACGGCAGGGCGAAGCCCCGTACGTAGTCGGCGGCGACGGGCACGACGGTGAGTTCCGGATAATCCCCCGCCAGCCGCGCCGCCGCGGCCAGCAGATGCTCGCGCGAGATGTCCACCGGCACGTAGAGGGCCGGCCGGTCGAGCGCGTCGAGCAACAGGCGCACCTTCACGCTGGACCCGCTGCCCAGCTCGACCACCGCCGCGTCCGGCCCGGCGAAGGCGGCGATGTCGGCGGCGTGACGGGCGAGCAGCGCCGTCTCCGTCCGCGTCGGGTAATACTCCTCCAGCTCGCAGATGGCGTCGAACAGCGCGGAGCCGCGCGCGTCGTAGAAATACTTGCTGGGCAGCGCCTTGCGGGGCCGTGACAGCCCCGCGACCACGTCGGCCAGGAAACCGGCAAGGAAGGCATCGGCCATCACGGGATGGGGAACGGCACCGTCCATCATGCATCCTCCGCAAGCCGCAGCCCGGCGAACATCCAGCGCTGGTGGGGATAGAAGAAGTTGCGGTAGCTGGCCCGTGTGTGGCCGTCCGGGGTGACGCAACAGCCGCCGCGCAGCACCATCTGGTTGGCCATGAACTTGCCGTTGTACTCGCCGACGGCACCGGATGCGGGGCGGTAGCCGGGGTAGCGGCCGTAGGGGCTGGCCGTCCATTCCCAGACGTCGCCGAACATCTGCACCGGGGCGGCGTCCGGGCCCGGTGGTCCGGGCCGGGGACGCAGGGCGCCGGTGCCGAGGGTGTTGCCCGTTGCGGGCAGGCCGGCGGCGGCCACCTCCCACTCGGCCTCCGTGGGCAGGCGCCGGCCGGACCAGCGGGCAAAGGCGTCCGCCTCGTAGAAGCTGACGTGGCAGACGGGGGCGTCCGGCTCCACCGGCACTTCGCCGGCCAGCGTCATCACATGCCAGCCGCCGTCGCGCCGGCGCCAGTGGCCGGGCGCCTCCCACCCCTGCGCCTGCACCGCCGCCCAGCCGTCGGCCAGCCACAGCGCCGGCGTGCGGTAGCCGCCGTCGGCGATGAAGGCGAGCCAGCCGGCGTTGCCGACCGGCCGCGAGAACAGGCGAAAGGGCTGAAGCAGCACCGGATGCCGCGGCCCCTCGTTGTCGAAGGCGAAGCCGGCCCCGTCGTGGCCGACCATCCGGGTGCCGCCGTCGAACGCCAGCCAGCATCCCGCCCCCGGCGCCGGGGAGGCCGGCTCCGGCCGGACCGGCCGGTAGGCGGGGTTCAGTGGATTGAGGGAGAACAGGTGCAGCAGGTCCATGAGGAGCAGTTCCTGATGCTGCTCCTCGTGCGCTAGGCCCAGTTCGACCAACGGGCGGGCGCGCTCGTCGGCGCGGGCCAGCAGGCGGTCCATGGCCTCGTCCACGTGGGCGCGGTAGGCGGCCACCTCGGCGACGCCCGGCCGCGTGATCATGCCGCGCTGCGGGCGCGGATGCCGCGCCCCGACCGCCTCGTAATAGGAGTTGAAGAGGTAGGCGTAGCCCGGATCGAAGAGCCGGTAGCCGGGCAGGAAGGGTGTGAGCAGGAAGGTCTCGAAGAACCATGTGGTGTGCGCCCGGTGCCACTTGGCCGGACTGCAGTCGGGCATGGACTGGGCCGTCTGGTCCTCCGCCGACAGCGGGGCGGCGAGGTCTTCGGTCATGGTCCGCACGCGCCGGTAACGGGCGGCGAGGCCGCCGTCGGCAGCCGCAACGGTGTCCTCGGCGCTGTCACGCATGGGCGGCCTTCTCGCTGACGGGTGCCAGGGTTAAAGGCCGGCGATCCGCCCCTGGTTCCATGGACATGGATCAGCTATCCGTTGGTGACCCGTTGGATGCGCCCAAACGAGAAGCGGCCGGTCCGAGCCGGCCGCCTCTTCCGAGATAGGCCCTCGGACGCCTCCTCCCTGTGTGCTTTTTCTTTGTGAATATCATTGTTTGCGTCACGGATCATCCAGCGAAACAGGATACCCCGGTCATCATTTGTGCTTAAGCGAAAGACGTAAGATGGCTGGCCTAAGGGACAGGCCGGCCCGCGCGGAATGCAGGCCGGCCTCCGCCGCCGCTATTGCTTCTGGCCCTTCTGCCCGCTCTGGCCGCGATTCTGGTTGAGCGACACCATGTTGTCGTTCGACTGGAATTCCGGCATCTGGGCGAGCTGCTGCTGGGTCAGCGTGTTGGCGACGATGCGGTCGCCCTGCGGGTCGAGCAGCGTGAAGTCCACGGCAACCTGCTTGCCGCCGCGCGCGTCGATGATGGCGACGTTGGGGTCGCGCGTGCTGGGATTCAGCATGATGTCGGTGATCTGGCCGAGCGGGGCACCATCCGATCCCACCACGGTCTTGCCCAGCATCTGTTCCATGCTGGCCGTGCTGTGCGTCTGGCCGGTCGAGCGCTGGGTCTGCTGCTGCTGCATGGTCTGGGTGCCGGCGGGCGACGGGCCGGTGGCGGACGCCGTGCCGGTCGCGGACACCAGGGCGACGGCCGCCGCGGCCAGGAGAAGGTTCCGTTTCATGGAGCACCTCCGTGCAAATGGATGGAGGCGGCCGGCCACCGGCCGCCATCCCCATGCCAACCGCCCGCACGCCCGTGCGTTCCTGACTTTTCCGGAACGCCGCCGGCCGCAAAACTCCTGCGCAACCCTAGGAATCCATTGCGCACGACCGGAGGAATGGATTAGGCCTTACGCATGCGGCCATCGGCAACCGACCCGTGCAGGCGCACCGCCTCCGGATCCGGAACCGAGCCGCGGATAGGGTTTCCTTGCTGATGGCCAACGAGGTTCTGTTCGCCGACGATCATCTGCCGCCGCGCCAGGCCGAGCCGGACGTGGGCGCGCCGTGGCGCGTGCTGATCGTCGACGACGACCCCGAGGTGCACGCGGTCACCCGGCTGGCGCTCGCCAAGGTGCGCTTCAAGGGCCGGCGGCTGGAGATGCTGAGCGCCTATTCGGCGCAGGAGGCCGCCGATACGCTGCGCGGCACCCCGGACATCGCCATCGTCCTGCTCGACGTCGTGATGGAGACCGACGACGCCGGCCTGCGGCTGGTGCGCACCATCCGCAACCACCTCGCCAACCATGCCGTGCGCATCATCCTGCGCACGGGGCAGCCGGGGCAGGCCCCGGAAGAGAGCGTCATCCTCAACTATGACATCAACGACTACAAGGCGAAGACCGAGCTGACCACGCAGAAGCTCTTCACCACCGTGGTCGCGGCGTTGCGCGCCTATTCCGACATCATCGCGCTGGAAACCAGCCGGCGCGGCCTGCAGCAGATCATCGAATCCACCGACCGGCTGTTCGAGCTGCGCTCCATGCGGCAGTTCGCCTCGGGTGTGCTGACCCAGCTCACCGCCTTTCTGGGCGTGCCGGCGAACGGCATCCTGTGCGCCCAGCGCGGCGCGCCTGGGGCCGTCCATGGCAACGTCGCCGGCCGCGGCAGCCGTGACGTCGTCCACGTGCTGGCCGGGGCCGGACGCTTCTCCGCCGTCACCGAGGGGCCGATCGCCGAGCGCGCCATCGACCCGGCGGTGAGCGCCGCCGTCGACGAGACGTTCCGCGCGCGCCGCGCGATCTTCGCCCCGGACCACACCACGCTGTACATCCGCGGGCCCGACGCGCAGGAGGTGGCCGCCTGGGTGCAGACCAACCGCCCGCTGACCGAGGTGGACCGCCAGCTTGTGGAGGTGTTCGCCTCCAAGATCGCCATCAGCTTCGCCAACGTCTGCCTCTACGAACGGCTGCGCGAGGCCAACGAGATGCTGGAGGCGCGCGTCGCCGAGCGCACGCGTGCGCTGGAGGACGCCAACGCCAAGCTGGAGTTGCTGGCCACCACCGACGCGCTGACCGAGGTGTGGAACCGCCGCCACTTCATGGAGCTGGCGGCCAACGAGGTGCGCCGGGCACAGCGTTACCAGCGGCCCCTGGCGGTGCTGCTGTTCGACCTCGACCGCTTCAAGACGGTCAACGATACCTACGGGCACGCGGCCGGCGACGAGACGTTGCGCGTCGTGGTGGCGCGCGCCCGGCAGGCGCTTCGCGCCACCGACGCCATCGGCCGCTTCGGCGGCGAGGAATTCGTGGTGCTGCTGCCGGAAACCGACCTGGAGCAGGCTCGCGTCGTGGCCGAGCGGATGCGGCAGGCGATCGGCGGCGGCCCGGTGACCTTCGACGCCGAGCGCTTCCCGGTCACCGCCAGCATCGGCGTGACCGTCTGGCGGGAGGGCGAGCCATCGGTCGAGCAGGCGTTGCGCCGCGCCGACAGCGCGCTGTACGAGGCCAAGCAGCGCGGCCGCGACCGCATCGCGGTGGCCTGACCCCCCGAACGCGTTGGGGACTCGCGCGTGGACGGGCGACCGGGTAATGTGATCGCCCTTCCGCCCCCCTTCCTTCGCGTCCGGGTCTCCCTCCATGTGGCAGTCCTACGTCCAGGCGTTCCTGCTGGCCCTTGCCTTGTCCGGCATGGGTTTCGGCATCGCCCAGGTGGTGGTGCTGGCCGGCGAGCGGCTCATCGAGCGGCGCCACGGCACCGTCGGCCTGCGCGACATGCTGGCGCGCCGCGCCAAGCTGGAGCAGGGGCTGGAGGCGCGGCGCGCCGAACGCGCCGCCGCGCTGAAGAAGGCGGACGAGGAGGTGCGCGCCGTCATCGCCCGCCGCCAGCACCTGGAGCGCCAGTTGAAGGACACCCTGCACGCGGGCGACCATGTGGTGCGGCAGGTCGGCGACGAGGTGAAGGGCACGCCCTGCTTCATCGCCCAGGTGACCAACAAGTACGTCGGCACCGGCGCCGACCAGACGCGCGAGCACGCCTTCATCGACCGCTCCTGGTCGCAGCCGCAGACCATCGAGGTGTGGACCACCTCCCTGCCGGAGGCGCGCAAGGAGATCGAGCGGCGCTACCCGCCGGCCTTCGGCTATGTGGTGATGCGCGTGCAGCAGATCGCCGGCGCCAGCGCGGCCGAGCCGGCCCGCAAGGCGTCGTGAGGGCACCATGATCGCCTACCTGTTCGCCGGTCTCGTCGGGATCACCGCGCTGTGCTACGCGCTGGCGCAGGCGATCCGGCGCATCAAGGAGACCGAGCAGACCATCGCCAAGGGCCAGGCTCGCCGTCAGGCCCAGGTGGACCGCATCCGCCGCGCCGGCCGTGCCACCCTGGCGCTGTCGCGCGAGCTGCGCGACGCCAAACGGCGCAAGAGCGCGCAGGAGATCGCCTGCGAGGATCTGGAGGAGCGGCTGCGCGCGTCGAATGCCATCGACCGGCGGCTTTACGTGCTGGACGACCGGCGCACGCAGAACGACCTGGGCTGGATCGTGCGCGTCGCCAACGCGGAGTACGGCCAGCGCGTCAACGCCAACCTGGAGAAGTCCGCGCTGGATTCCTGGAAGCGCGGGCGCCGCTTCCTGGTGTGGGCGCTGGACGAGAAGAAGGCGCGCGAGAAGGTGGTCGCCCGCTTCCACGACCACAAGGGCTTCGCCATCACCGGGATCCAGCGCCAGGACGGGTGAGCGGGGCCGGCCTGAGAGGGTATGGTGTGAGGGGGACGGGCGGGCCGTGTCCGCTTTTTCGTCCACCTCTTGTCAATAATTTCGGCTCACCATCGGTGTAACGATGGGAGAACCGACCATGGAACTGGCTCTTCTCGGTGCGGTGCTGGCGCTGGTGCTCGCTGGAACGGCGGCGATGCGCGGCACGGAGAACCGCATCCCCGTGCGCATCCGGACAAAGGACGGCCGGCGCAGCCGCCGGCCGTGACGCCTCGGCGTTTCCCTCAACGCTCAAGGTCGCGGAACGCCTTGTTGAGTTCATAGTCCTTGGAGGACACGTAGGCCTCCAGCCCCGCGACGCGCTTTTCGAAGTCGCGGAAACGTTGCGCCAGCCCGGCCAGCGAGCGGTCGGGCTTGGTGGAGACGGTGCGCCAGAACGTCTCCTCGTCCGGCGTGCGGTAGAGCTGCTGCGGGCGCGACGGCAGCGCCAGGGCGGCGATGATGTAGCCGACCAGCACGAACGGGAAGAAGAACAGCGCGCCGATAACCGTGGCGAGCCGCACCAGGAACGGATCGACTCCGAAATAGTCGCCGATCCCGGCGCAGACGCCGGCCATGTAGCCGCGCTGCGGGTTGCGGTACAGGCGGTGCGGGTTGGGCGAGTCGTAGGGGGAGCGGCTCATGGCCTCCTCCAATTGGATTTGGTTGGCGTTCAGGTCTTGTTGCGCCAGCCGGGCGCCTCGGCGTCGAGGATGCGCTCCAGCGCGTGGATGCGGCCTTCCAGGCGGTTTGAGGTGTCCCACAGTTCGGCCAGCAGCCGCTCGTCCTGTGCGGACAGCCCGCGCTGGGCGCGCCAGCGGCTGATGAAGTGGAAGATGATCCACAGCGGCAGGACGATGGTGACGACCAGGATCGACAGCACGAAGGTGAACACGTCCATGGCGGGGCGGTCTTCTTGTTGGGCGTGGGGGTTCAGTCTAGCAGGGGTTTTGCCCCCTCCCTATCCCTCCCCCGCTCTCGGCGAGGGAGGGGATATGGGTCCTTACTGCCCCTTGCGCGCCGCCACGCGGGCGCGCAGCGCGGCCAGTTCCTCGTCCAGCTTGTGGGCGGACTCCAGCTCCGCGATCTCCTCGTTCAGCGACTTCCGCCGGCCGATGTCGTGGATCTCGACGCGGCCCTCCAGGTCGTCGAGGTTGCGCTCGACCTGCTCGAAGCGGGCCAGCGCGTCGCTGATGCGCTCATCGTTCAGCCGCTCGCGGACCTTGACGCGGTTGACTGCGGTCTTGGTGCGGGCGACCAGCGCCTGCTCGCGCGTCTTGGCGTCGGTCAGCTTGGCCTGCAGCCGCGCGATGTCGTCGTTGGCCTTCGACAGCGCCTCGTCGACCTGGGCGAGCTGGTTGCCCAGCGCGTCGGCCTGCTCGGCCGCCTTGGTCTTGGCGGCCAGCGCCGCCTTGGCGAGGTCCTCGCGGTCGCGCAGCAGCGCGATCTCGGCCTTGCGGTCCCACTCGTCGCGCTCGCGGGTCAGATCGGCGACGCGGCGCTCAACCTCCTTCTTTTCGGCGATGATCTTGACCGTCGAGGAGCGCACCTCGACGAGCGTGTCCTCCATCTCCTGAATGATCAGGCGGATCATCTTCTCCGGATCCTCGGCGCGGTCGAGGAGCGAATTGAGGTTCGACTGCACGATGTCGGTCAGGCGCGAAAAGATGCTCATGGTCTCTTGTCCTTAAGGGGCGGTCAGCCGAGCAGCGCGCCGGCCACGATGCCGGCGAAGAAAAACAGCCAGGACTCGGACGGCCGGCTCAGCAGGTAGGTGCGCAGGCGCGCGATGGCGTCGGGCGCGTCCGGCGCGTCGCGGGCGGTGCGGTGGGCACGGTAGAAATCATCGCTCATGGGAGCCTCCTTCACGGCACCCGATATCGCAAGGGCCGTGCCAGACGGCCGCAGGCGCCCTAACCCCTTGGAACAGCGAAAGGTTGGCAGGAGCCGCTTGACCGAGGGGCCGGCGACTCTTAGCGTTCTTCACCATCAATTCGTATTTTTCGCCATTTCATCGCCGATCACGCCATGACGATCCCCTCCCCGCCAGCGCTGCTCGGGCAGTCGCCGGCCTTCCTGGCCATGCTCGCGCACGTGTCGCGGGTGGCGCCGCTCGACCGGCCGCTGCTGGTGATCGGCGAGCGCGGCACCGGCAAGGAGCTGGTGGCGGCACGCCTGCACTTCCTGTCGCGGCGCTGGGAAGGGCCGCTGATCAAGGTGAACTGCGCCGCGCTGCCGGAGACGCTTCTGGATTCCGAGCTGTTCGGCCACGAGGCCGGCGCCTTCACCGGCGCCGTGCGCCGGCAGGTCGGCCGGGTCGAGCAGGCGGACGGCGGCACCCTGTTCCTCGATGAGATGGCCACGGCCAGCCCGGCGGTGCAGGAGAAGCTGCTGCGCACCGTGGAATACGGCGAGATCGAGCGCGTGGGCGGCCGCACGGCGACAGTGGACGTGCGCGTCGTCGGCGCCACCAACGCCGACCTGCCTGCGCTGGCCGAAGCCGGACGGTTCCGCGCCGACCTGCTGGACCGCCTCGCCTTCGACGTGGTGACGCTGCCGCCCTTGCGCGCCCGGCCGGACGACATCCCGCTGCTGGCCGAGCACTTCGCCATCGGCATGGCGCGTGAGCTGGGACGCGCCCTGTTCCCCGGCTTCACCGCGCGGGCGCTGGGCGATCTGCGCGGCCACTCCTGGCCCGGCAACGTGCGTGAGCTGCGCAACGCGGTGGAGCGCTCGCTGGCGGCGGCCGAGCCGGACGCGCCGGTGGACGCCATCCTCCTCGACCCCTTCGCCTCGCCGTTCCGGCCGGCGCCCGTGGCGGCCCCCGCGCCACCGCGGGTCTCCGCGCCAGCCGAGCCGCCCGCCTGCGGCGACTTTCTGGAGGCGGTGCGGGGCTTCGAGGCCGGGCTGCTGAAGGCGGCGCTGGAGCGCAACCAGTTCAACCAGCGGCGCACGGCCGAAGCCCTGGGCCTCACCTATCATCAACTGCGCGGCCACCTGCGCCGGCACGGACTGATCGGCGGCTGACCGGGAAACGCCGGCGTCACCATTTCGCCACGTTGCTGAGACAAAACGGTGTCCTGGGATGCGCGTCCTTTCGTCGCGCGGGCGCGGCGCGTATATCTCGCACGCGGGCCGGGTGTGGACCCGACCGGTTAAAGAAAAGGCTGTGGCGGGACCGTGACGTCGAACCGACCGGATGAACTCTTCGCGGGTCTGCGGCCGATCCAGTCGCACGAGGAGGAGCGCAAGCCGCGCCTGCGCTTCAAGCGCCCCACCCTGACGCTAAAACCGAAGGCCGCCAAGCCCGAGCGCCCCAGGGCCGAACGCCCGCCGGAGCCGCCCGCCCCGCCCCACCCCCGCCCCCGCCCCGCCCCGCGCCGGCCGGTCCCGCCGCCACGCCGGTCGCGCGGCATCGTCCGCACCCTGGCCACCTGGGCCTTCGTGGCGGCGATCTGGATGGGCATCGCCGGCGGCATGGTGCTGGCCTACGTCGCCTACGACCTGCCGGACGTTTCGAAGGCGGCCCAGTTCGAGCGGCGCCCGGCGGTCATCGTGCTGGCGGCCGACGGCAGCGAGTTCGCTCGCTTCGGCGACCTGCACGGCACCGTGCTGGACGCCAAACAGCTTCCCGCCCACCTGATCAACGCCGTGCTGGCGACCGAGGACCGGCGCTTCTATTACCATTTCGGCATCGACCCGATCGGCCTTCTGCGCGCCGTGTACGTCAACTGGCGGTCGGGGCGGACGGTGCAGGGCGGCTCCACCATCACCCAGCAGCTCGCCAAGAACCTGTTCCTGACACCCGAGCGCTCGCTGAAGCGCAAGATCCAGGAGGCGATGCTGGCGCTGTGGCTGGAGCGGCGCTTCGACAAGGACCAGATCCTCACCGCCTACCTCAACCGTGTCTACCTGGGAGCGGGCACCTTCGGCGTCGACGCCGCCGCGCGCACCTACTTCGGCAAGCCGGCCACGCAGGTGACCCTGCGCGAGGCGGCGATCATCGCCGGCCTGCTGAAGGCACCCTCGCGCTACGCCCCCACCTCCAACCCGGACGAGGCGGCGGAGCGCGCCAGGGTGGTGCTGGGCGCCATGGAGGACGCCGGCTTCATCACCCGCGAGGAACTGCAGGCGACGCTCAACACCCCGCCCGCCCCGCGCGCGAAGCCAAGCGGCGACGGCCGCTATTTCGCCGACTGGGTGACGGACCTGGTGCCGGGCTTCATCGGCCGCGATTATGGCGACGTCGTCGTCAGGACCACGCTCGACCTCAAGCTCCAGCGCGCGGCCGAGCAGCATCTGGCGGCGGCGCTGAGCGGACCCGGCGCGCAGGCCAACGTCAGCCAGGGCGCCCTGGTCGCCATGACGGCGGACGGCGCGGTGCGGGCGCTGGTCGGCGGGCGCGACTATGACGCCAGCGAGTTCAACCGCGCCGTCCAGGCGCGCCGGCAGCCGGGGTCGTCCTTCAAGCCGTTCGTCTTCCTGGCAGCGCTGGAGAACGGCTATTCCCCCGACACGCCGATGGACGACAGCCCCGTGCGCATCGGCAACTGGAGCCCGCACAACTACGAGAACAAGTACCGCGGCTCGATCACCCTGGCGCAGGCGCTGGCGCATTCCTCCAACGCCGTCACCGTGCGGCTGATGGAGCGCCTGGGCGTCGACCGGGTGCGGCGGACGGCGGCGGAGATGGGCATCGGGTCGACGCTGGGGCGCGACCTGTCGCTGGCGCTGGGCACCAGCGAGGTGACGCTGCTGGAACTGACCAGCGGCTACGCCGGCCTCGCCAACCGCGGCATGCCGGTGTGGCCCTACGCCATCACCGAGATCCGCGACCGCGACGGCAACGTGCTGTACCGCCGCCAGGGCGGCGGGGCGGCGCCGGCGGTGGACCCGCAGCACGCCGCGCAACTGACCCGCATGATGAGCGGCGTGGTCGAGTACGGCACCGGCAAGTCGGCCAGGCTCGACCGGCCGGTCGCCGCCAAGACCGGCACCACGCAGGAATACCGCGACGCCTGGTTCGTCGGCTTCACCGCCGATCTGGTGGCGGGCGTGTGGCTGGGCAACGACAACAACGACGAGATGAAGCGCGTCACCGGCGGCAGCCTGCCGGCCAAGGTGTGGCGCGACTTCATGGCCGACGCCCACCAGGGCAAGCCGCCGCGCCCCCTGCCCGGCCTGGACGGCGTGGCCGGGCCGGCGTACGCCGCCGCGTCCCCCGCCCCCGGTGCCGCGCCGAAGGCGGTGGCGTCGGGCGGTGGCGGTGCCATCGGCGGGCTGATCGATCGGCTGTTTGGCGGTGGCGCCCCGGTGCGCTACGATTCCGGCGCGCCGGCGCACAACCGCTGACGGCGCGCCAGCCCGGAGGCGCCGCCCATGCCGTCCAACCAGCCGCCCGCCGTCGATCCCCGGACCTTCGCCGCGCGTTTCTTCGAGGAGGGGCGGTTCATCTTCCGCGAGGGCGACCCGCCGTCCTGCGCCTACATCGTCGAATCGGGAAGGATCGAGATTTACCGGGGCCAGGGGGCGCACCGGCGGCTGCTGGGCACCATCCAGCCGGGCGGCATCTTCGGCGAGATGGCGCTGATCGACAACGAGCCCCGCATGGCCGACGCGGTGGCAGCCATGGACAGCGTGTGCAAGATCGTGTCGCCCGACCTGTTCCGCGACAAGCTGAGCAAGACCGACCCGTTCATCCGCGCGCTGCTGCGCATCCTGGTCCGCAACGTCCGCTCCATGGCGGAGATGCAGGACTAGGCGGCCAGCCGCGCCAGCACCCCGCCGGCGGCGCGCACCGCGGTGGCGAAGCAGCCCTGCAGCAGGTAGCCGCCGGTCGGCGCCTCCCAGTCCAGCATTTCGCCGGCCACGAAGACGCCGGGCAGGCGCTTGAGCATCAGCGCGTCGTCCACCTCTTCCAGGCGGATGCCGCCGGCGGTTGAGATGGCGCGCTCCAGCCCGCACACGCCGACCACGGGCATGGACAGGCCCTTGATGGCGCGCGCCAGACCGGCGGCGTCGGCAAGGTCGTCGCGGGACGCGAACTCGCGCAACAGGGCGTAGCGCACGCCGGTGAGGTTGATCGTCTTCTTGAGGAACGTGGACAGGGACTGCGCGCCGCGGCCGGACAGGCGCTTGCGCAGTGCCGTTTCGTCCATGTCCGGCATGAGGTCGAGGCCGAGCGGCGCCCAGCCCTCGCGCTCCACCGCGTCGCGCAACGGCGCGCTGAGGGTGTAGACCGCACCACCCTCGATGCCGGTGGCCGTCACCACGAACTCCCCCTTCACGCGGCGCCCGCCGACGGTGAGCGCCACGCTCTTGACCGGCTGGCCTTCGTTGCGCTCCCGGAAATGGTCGCTCCACGGCACCTCGAAGCCCATGTTGGAGGGGCGCAGCGGAGCAAGGTCCACGCCGCGCGCCGCCAGCAGCGCCGTCCACGCCCCGTCCGACCCGGTGCGCGGCCAGCTCGCCCCGCCCAGCGCCAGCACGACGGCGCGGGCCCGCACCGTCACATCGCCGCCACCCGCATCGGTGAAGCGGAGATCGCCGTCCTCGCCCCAGCCCTGCCAGCGGTGGCGGGCGTGCAGGACGACGCCCAGCCCCTCCAGCCGCCGCAGCCACGCGCGCACCAGCGTCGACGCCTTCATCTGCGCGGGGAAGACGCGTCCGCTGGTGCCGACGAAGGTCTCCACCCCCAACCCCGCCGCCCAGGCGCGCAGGTCGTCGGGCGTGAAGCCGGCCAGCGCGGCGCGGAAGAACGCCTCGCGCGCGCCATAGCGGGTGACGAAGCGGTCCAGCGGTTCGGAATGGGTGAGGTTCAGCCCGCCCTGCCCGGCCAGCAGCAGCTTGCGCGCCGGGGTGGGCATGCGGTCGAAAACGCGCACGCCATGGCCGGCGGCGGCGATCCGCTCCGCCGCCATCAGCCCGGCCGGCCCGGCGCCGACCACGGCGACGTCGCAGGCGAGCGCGGTCATCGGCGACACGGTCATGGGCGACACGGTCATGGGCGGCCCCCCATGTTACCGGATGATACGCCGTGATACGCTTTGGCGGTGGTCGTCACATTCGGGGTCTGGCTGCTGGACGCGGAAAACAAGGGGGCGCTCCGGACGGCGGATCGAGGATCGTTTTCCTAGCATGTTTTCGGCCGGCGGCGCAACGCCTACGCCCCGGCTGGCCGCGCGGCGGCGAAGTGGGCGTGCAGGCGGCGGGCGGCGCCGAGCGCGCCGTCGGCCTGGGCGCGGGTGGTCAGCTCGTAAGGCGCGATGCCGCTGTAGGTGCACTGGCCGCTGAGCACCGCCAGCGCCTGCATCAGCGTGCGGGCGTCGTCGATGAGGTCGTCGTCCACGGCGACGCCGGCCTCCTGCCGGGCGCGGTCGAGGAGCAGCAGCAGGTTCTGGCTACCCAGCACCCGGCCGCCGTGCGCCAGCAGCACCGCCTTGATCGCCTTCTCGGCGGCGTGCGCGGCGGCGAGGCAGGCCCAGTCGTGGGTGCCGGCGGCCAGCGCCGCGCCCGCGTGCTCCAGATCGTGCGCGGACTGCCGCAGCCAGGCGGCCACGGTGTCGGCCTTCCCGATGTCGGTCACGGCGGATCTCCCCCTCGTCGGTTCCCCAAGGGCACCGCCATGGGTGGGAATTGTCAAGGGGCAGCCCCTTCGGCCGCCGGGCGTATTACCCGAAGGAGGTAAGCACCAAATATTCGCAAGAGGTAATCATCTATCGACATACGCCCAATAGGCGATCTTAACACCTCGTTAACTGGCCGGATGGCTCAATAGGCTCAACGGAACACACGCAAGCCAGGAGTTCTCCAAAATGAAGGCGCCCCTTATCTCCAATGATGTCTTCGCCGCTACCCAGGTTCACCTGAGCGTTCTGGATGAATTCATTGCCGTCGTGCAGAAGAAGCTGGACGAGACGCCGAACCCCTTTGCCCGCGACAGCCTGAAGGACCTGCTGGGCAGCCTGACCGATCAACGCGACAGCTACGTCGCCTACGCCGACCCGGTCGCCGCCGCGGCGTGAACGGGTGACCGCTTGGTCTTCGCTGCGCTCAACCCAACGAAAACACGACCAGGGGCGCCCCCGCCGGGGCGCTCCTGCCGCGTTTCGGGGAGCCTGTCGACACCGCCGCCCTGGCACCGTACGGCAAGGCATCGACCCTACTGTGACTGCGGACTTCCCTGAGCGGCGTGCCCGAGATGTCCATGCGCGAGCGGCTGGCGCGGTGGATCAAGACGACGGCCCCGGCCGACTCGCTGACCGTCGACGCCGGCCACGCCGAATTGCCGTCGCGCAGCGCCGCGGAGGCGCAGGGTGTCTTTACCGCCATGCTGGGAGCGATCACGGTGGGGGTCTGAAGGCGCGGAGCCGGAGAGATTAATCCCAGCGAACGCCGTACGGGATTGAAACAGAGGTGTGATCCGGCGGTTGTCTTCGCCGATGACTATCCGGGGCGGCGATGAACGCGAACGTGGAGCACGGGCAACTCGGCACCTTCGGGGGCGAAAGCGCAACGCCGCTTGCCCGACGGACCATCGGCTTCCTCTGCGGCGTCTATATCCTGGCAACGCTCGCCATCCTGCCGTTCGCCGACAGGCCCGGCCCGGTCATTCCGGCCGTCACCACGACGTTCGGGGCCGGCGTGCTGATCGCCGATCTCTGCACGGGTTTTCTGCTGCTTGCCCAGTTCCGGGCGGTCCCCTCGCCGTCGCTCCTCCTGCTGGCCGCCGCCTACGTCTACAGCGCGGCCATGGCGCTCCTGCACATGCTCACCTTCCCCGGCGCTTGGATCGCGAACGCGCCGCTGATCGGTACCCCACAATCCGTCGGGTGGCTCTTCATCTTCTGGGTCCTCGGATTTCCGGCCCTGGCCTTCGCGGCGGTCGTCGCCGAGGCACGGTTCGGAGAGCGCCGCGTGACCGCCGGGCGTGTCGGTCACGCCATCGCCGCGACCATGCTGGGCACGCTGGCGCTCATCACCGTGCTCACGCTGAGCGCCACGACCGGGCAAGGCTGGCTGCCGCACGAACTCCAGGGCAATGTCTTCGCGGCGTGGGGCAACGCAGCCCAGTGGACGTCCGTTGCCCTGTCCATGGCCGCTTTCCTTCTGCTCCTGCTGGTCACGCGGGGGCGGAACGTGCTTTACGGCTGGCTGGGTCTGGCGCTGGTCGCCTTTGCGGCGTTCAACGCGCTGGCGGTCGCGGGCGGCGCCCGGTACACGATCGGGTGGGATTTGAGCCGGGTCAGCGGTTTCGTCTCGGCCAGCCTGCTGCTCATCTTTTTCCTGGGCCAGTTCGCCCGGCTGCACCGCTCGCTGGCAAGCGCGCTGGCCCGGCTGCGCCACGCCAACGAGACCCTCGAACGGCGCGTGGCCGAACGCACCGCCGAACTCGAAACCTCGAACCAGCGGCTGCGCAAGGCGCTCGACGAACGCGGCCTGCTGCTGCGCGAGGTGTATCACCGCGTGAAGAACAACCTTCAGGTCATCGACGGCATCATCGCCATACAGGCGTCCGAACTGGGCACGACGGCGCCGGAGGAGCTTCTGGACGATCTGCGCCACCGCATAAACGCCCTTGGCCTCGTCCACCAGCAACTGATGACCTCGGACGATCTGGCGACCTTCGACATCCGTCCCTTCCTGGACGAGTTGAAAGGCAACCTGTCGGCCGCGAACGACAGCGAACGGCGGGGCATCGTCCTCTCCGTGGAGGCCGACGCCCTCGCGGTGGACCTGGATTTCGCCATTCCGCTTGGCCTGCTGGTGACGGAACTGGTGCAGAACGCGTTGAAGCACGCCTTCCGGAATGGCCGCGGCGGCGCGGTTCGGATCGGTCTGCGGCGGTGCCCGGACGACACGGTGCTGCTGACGGTGTCCGACAACGGTGAAGGCCACGACGGCGGCCATGGAACCCTGCGCCGGGATGGCGGGTTGGGTCAGAGCATCGTGGAAGCCCTGGTTTTTCAGCTGGAGGGGGAGATGACCACGTCCAACGGCGGCGGTACCGACATCGTGGTCCGCATACCCCGGCCCGGAGCCGCAGCATGATGGACGACCGCACCTGCGTGCTGGTCGTCGACGACGAACAACTGATCGCGTTGGGCTTGGCCGTGACCTTGCGGGACATGGGCCTGCAGGTCTGCGGAACCGCCGCCACGGCGGCGAAGGCCATCGAGCTGACGCAGACGCACCGCCCTTCCATCGTGTTGATGGACGTGCGTTTGAAAGGGCCGGCGGACGGCGTGGAGGCCGCCACGGAAATCCACCGGCTGTTCGGCACGCCGGTCATCTTCATCACCGGATCGCGGGAGCCGGAAACCGTGGAACGCATCCGGCAGGATCATCCGGCGGGGATCCTGTTCAAGCCCATCCTGCCGGTAAACCTGAAGGCGGAGATCGAAAGGGTGCTGAGCCGGCAGGCCGGCCGACCCTGAAGACGGAAGGCAGAACGGAAAAGGGCGCCTCCCTTCGGAGGCGCCCTTCCCGGTAACCTGCGGGATGACGTGGGCTTAGAAGCCCATGTCGTCCATGCCGCCCATGCCGCCGCCCGGCATGGCCGGCGGGCCCTTCTTCTCGGGCTTCTCGGCGACCATCGCCTCGGTGGTGATCAGCAGGCCGGCGACCGAGGCCGCGTCCTGCAGGGCGGTGCGAACCACCTTCACCGGGTCGATGATGCCGGCCTTCACCAGATCGGTGAACTCGCCCTTCTGGGCGTCGTAGCCGAAGTTGGTGTCGTTCTGGTCGAGCAGCTTGCCGACCACGATCGAGCCGTCGGTGCCCGCGTTGTAGGCGATCTGACGGACCGGGGCCTGCAGGGCGCGGCGGACGATCTCGATGCCGACGCGCTGCTCGTCGTTGGCCGGCTTGAGCGCGTCCAGGGCCTTGGTGGCGTACAGCAGCGCGGTGCCGCCGCCGGCGACGATGCCCTCTTCCACCGCGGCGCGGGTGGCGTGCATGGCGTCGTCAACGCGGTCCTTGCGCTCCTTCACCTCGACCTCGGTCGCACCGCCGACGCGCAGGACGGCGACGCCGCCGGCCAGCTTCGCCAGACGCTCCTGGAGCTTCTCGCGGTCGTAGTCGGAGGTGGTCTCCTCGATCTGGGCGCGGATCTGGGCGGTGCGGCCCTCGATGTCGGCCTTGTCGCCGGCGCCGTCGACGATCGTGGTGTTCTCCTTGGTGATCTGGACGCGCTTGGCGGTGCCGAGCATGTCGATCGTCACGTTCTCGAGCTTGATGCCGAGATCCTCGGAGATCACCTGACCGCCGGTCAGGATGGCGATGTCTTCCAGCATGGCCTTGCGGCGGTCACCGAAGCCCGGCGCCTTCACGGCGGCGACCTTCAGGCCGCCACGCAGCTTGTTCACCACCAGGGTCGCCAGGGCCTCGCCCTCGACGTCCTCGGCGATGATCAGCAGCGGGCGCGACGACTGCACGACCGACTCGAGAACCGGCAGCAGGGCCTGCAGGCCCGACAGCTTCTTCTCGTGGAGCAGGATGTACGGGCTGTCCAGCTCGCAGGTCATCTTGTCGGCGTTGGTGATGAAGTACGGCGACAGGTAGCCGCGGTCGAACTGCATGCCCTCGACGACGTCCAGCTCGGTCTCGAGGCTCTTCGACTCCTCGACCGTGATGACGCCCTCGTTGCCGACCTTCTCCATCGCCTCGGCGATCTTCTGGCCGATCTCGGACTCGCCGTTGGCGGAGATGGTGCCGACCTGGGCGATCTCGGCGTTCGTGGTGACCTTCTTGGCGCGGGCCTTGATGTCGGCCACGACGGTCTCGACCGCGACGTCGATGCCGCGCTTCAGGTCCATCGGGTTCAGGCCGGCGGCCACCGACTTCACACCCTCGCGGACGATCGCCTGGGCGAGAACGGTCGCCGTGGTGGTGCCGTCGCCGGCCAGGTCGTTCGTCTTCGACGCGACCTCACGCACCATCTGGGCGCCCATGTTCTCGAACTTGTCGGCCAGCTCGATCTCCTTGGCGACGGTGACGCCGTCCTTGGTGATCCGCGGGGCGCCGAACGACTTCTCGATGACGACGTTGCGGCCCTTCGGACCCAGGGTGACCTTCACCGCATCGGCCAGGATGTCCACGCCGCGCAGCATCTTCTCGCGGGCGGAGGCGGAGAACTTGACTTCCTTGGCAGCCATGTCTCGATTCCTTTAATTCGCTGTGTTCTTAGTGACGTCCGTGAGCAGCAGAGAGCCTATCAGCCCTCGATGATGCCCATGATGTCGCTCTCCTTCATGATCAGGAAATCCTGACCATCGATCTTGACCTCGGTGCCCGACCACTTGCCGAACAGGACGCGGTCGCCGGCCTTGACGTCGAGCGCGACGACCTTGCCGCTCTCGTCACGGGCCCCCGGACCGACGGCGATGATCTCGCCCTCCTGGGGCTTCTCCTTCGCGGTGTCGGGGATGATGATCCCGCCCTTGGTCTTGGTGTCGGACTCCAGACGCTTGACGACGACCCGGTCGTGCAGCGGACGGAACTTCATGATGCGTGCCTCCTGAGATAAGGCTCATTAAGGAATACGGTTGCGGGGATGCCGCTTGTTAGCACTCACCCCCGGTGAGTGCCAGACAGCTAATCGAGTGGCGCGCGGGATTCAAGAGGGTCGTTTTTACATTTGTGCGAAATCCTGGCAGCACTCGCCCGACCATGCTGCTAATAGATTGATTTGGAACGATATTTTCTGTTGCGCGTTAATCAGGGGGACGGCACACTGGCGGAAAACGACACACATCGGGCGCGCCGCCAGGACCCACCACGACGGAGGTTCCGCATGACCGGACTGGCCCTTCAGCTGCGCGACTACCGACTGACCACCGCCGAGATCCTGTACCACCTGCCGGACCATCCGGCGCTGCTGCAAAGCTACATCTGGCAGGACCTCGACCTCGCCCCCGAATACCCCGTGCTGCGTCGCTTCCTGACCTTCTGGGAGAAGAACCTGGAGGGCCGGCTGCATTCCGTGAAGCTGGCCACCACGCGCCTGATCACGCCGGGCGAGATGCGGCACGTGAACGCGGAGTTCCGCTGGCACTGAGGGCCGTGGGCGCGGCTTTTTTCGAGCGCGGTTTTTTACGGGGGCTGTGACCGCCATCACAGCCACCCCCTCGCATTCATGTAAAATTTTACGCAATTACTTGACACCGTCGCGCGAGGAGATTTGCCGTGATGTGCCAGTATGAGAAGGAGCATGACCCGTGGTTCAGCCGGGCCGTTCTGGAGTTTGCAACCATAGCCGGGCTGTTCGCCATGCTGTTCGGCCTATTCTTCCTGCTGAAGGCCCTGGAGGAACTGCCGCGCTGACGAAGCCGGCGGTACCATACACGGCCATGTGTCGCATTTCGTCGCATATTTTAAATTTCCGGAGGGCTTGCGATCGATTAGGCTCGGGGCGTCTTTCGCCTGCAAGGAGCCAGAACGCCATGCCGACCTCCACCGCCACCAAGCCGGTCTGCCAGGCCGCCGTCGACCTGGTGAAGCACTTCGAAGGCCTGTACCTGACCGCCTACAAATGCCCGGCCGGCGTGTCGACCATCGGCTACGGCCACACCGCCGGCGTGCAGATGGGCCAGACCATCACCCAGGCGCAGGCCGACGACTTCCTCCAGCAGGACCTGACGTCCGCCGCCGCGCAGGTGGACCGGCTGGTGAAGGTGCCGCTGAACGACGACCAGCGCGGCGCGCTGGCCAGCTTCGTGTTCAACCTGGGGGCCGGCAGCCTGCAGGAATCCACCCTGCTGAAGCTGCTGAACGCCAAGAACTACGAGGGTGCCGCCGGCGAGTTCGGCAAGTGGGTGTATTGCAGCGTGGGCGGCGTGAAGAAGCAGCTCCCCGGCCTCGTCGCCCGCCGCGCCGCCGAATCCGCCCTGTTCCAGAGCGACACCGCCCAGGCCCAGGCGGGCGTGACGGAGGGGTGAGCGCCAGCGAAAGCCCGAAGCCCAACGCTTCGCCTACCGCCGCGCCCCCATGGCGCGCAGGCAGCGGTCGATCCAGAGCGCCGTCAGCTTCTCCTGCACGGCGTTCTGGGCAAGGCGCTGGTTGAGGCCGGCGAAGTCGACGCGGTCGAGGTCCTGGTCCTGGTTGAAGCAGGAAAAGACCACGCTTTCCTCGCCGGTGGCGGGGTCGACGTGGCGTTGCAGGCACTGGGCGCAGATCTCCTTCATCATGCATTGCATGGGGGAGTTGATGGAGCCGATCGCCGTGTGCCCCGGCTTCAGGTACGGCTTCAGCACGCCGTGCCGCGCCGCCCCCACCGCCGCCATCATGCGGTCGGAGCCGATGGCGATCAGGCGGTCCACCTCGGACAGCGGGATGTCGGCGGCGCCCAGGGCGCCGGAGGCGTAGGCGTGCATGGCCTGCACGATGTTGCCGACGACGGTCAGGTCGCCGGGTCTCGTGGGCGTGAAGCCCGGCGCCTCGTCGCAGCACCACACCACGCGGTCGGCCGCGGCCTCGATCTGTTCGGTCTTGTAACGATCCGCGATCGTCTTGTATCCGGCGAAGTAGACGACACGGCAGCCCCTGGCCCGCGCCGCCTGCCCGATGGAGAACAGCACGGCGTTGCCCAGCCCGCCGCCGACCAGCGCCAGCGTGCCGCCGGAGGGGATCTCGGTGGGCGCGCCGGTCGGGCCCATGACGACGACCGGGTCGCCGGTCTTGAGCACGGCGCACAGGTCCGACGACCCGCCCATCTCCAGCACGATCAGCGACAGAAGGCCCCTGGCCTTGTCCACCCAGGCGCCGGTCAGCGCCAGCCCTTCCATGGCCAGCGTCGTGTTGCAGGAACGGTAGGCGAGGGTTTCGTAGTTCTGCAGGCGGTAGAATTGTCCGGGTTCGAAACGGCGCGCGGCGGCCGGGGCCTTCACCACCACCTCGACGATGGTGGGGGTGAGGCGGGTGACGCTGTGGACGGACGGGCGCAGGATGGCGTTCAGCTCCTGCGCCAGTTGCGGCGCCGGCACCGGCGTGGGCGAGCGTTTGGCCAGCGCGCGGCTGACGACGGGATAGCCGCGCTTCGCCCCGCCCATCGCCTTCACCACGTTGCCGGAGAAGGACGGGTGCAGGTCGCCGAAGAAGGAGAGAAAGCGGCCGTCCGGCGCCCGGCTCATCAGCACGTGCGCCGCGGCAGGCTTCGCCATGCGCTCCGGTGTCACCGGAGCGCCGTTCTCGTCCAGCGCGCGGAAGGTGCGGCCGTCCAGTTCCACCCAGTCCGGTTCCTCGCGGGCCAGCACCGTGTTGGGCTGGGTCCCGGCGGCGACCAGGATGGTGCGCGCGGGCAGCACCGCCTCGGAGCCGTCCGCGCGGCTTACGCGCAGGGCCATTGCGGAACCGGAAGCATCGATCTCGACGGCCTGCGGGGTGACGGATTCGACGAAGCGGATGCCCTCCTCCAGGCCCTTCGCCACCTCCTCGTGGTTCAGGGTGTAGCTGGGCGCGTCGATCAGGCGGCGGCGGTAGGCGATGGTGGCGCCGCCCCAGCCGTCGAGCAGCGCGCCGACGCGCGGCGGGCGGTTCGCCGCCGTGGCGGCGGCGCGTTCGGCGCGGATCGCGCGGGCGTGTGAGAGGAACTCGTCGGCGGTGGTGGCCTCCTCCGCCGTCCAGCGGGCGCGCACGGCGTCCTCCCCGCGCTCGGCCGCCAGGGTCTCGTACCGGCTGAGAAACTTTTCGACCTGGACGGGGTAGTAGGCCAGCGCCTCGGTGGCGGTGTCGATGGCGGTGAGGCCGCCGCCGATGACGACGATGGGCAGGCGGACCTGCAGGTTGGCGACGGATTCCGTCTTGGCGGCGCCGGTCAGCTGCAGCGCCATCAGGAAGTCCGACGCCTGCCGCACGCCGCGCGCCAGGCCGTTCCTCATCGGCACCACGGTGGGCTTGCCGGCCCCCATGCACAAGGCGATGTGGTCGAAGCCCAAGGCAAACGCGTCGTCGATGGTGAGCGTGCCGCCGAAGCGCACCCCGCCGACGATGGTCATGCGCCGGCGCCGCTCCAGCAGCAGCCGCACCACCTTGAGGAAGTTCTTGTTCCAGCGCACGGTGATGCCGTATTCGGCCACGCCGCCGAAGCCGGCCATCACGCGCTCGTCCAGCCGGTCGAACAGGTCGCGCACGTCGCGCACCGGGCGGAACGGCACGCGCTTGCCGCTGGGCAGCACGCCGGACAGGTCGGCCGGCAGCGGCTCGATCTTCAGCCCGTCGATGCCGACCACGGCGTGGCCGTCGTTCATCAGATGGTGCGCCAGCGTGAAACCGGCCGGCCCCAGCCCGACGACCAGCACCTTGTAGCCGCTCTCCGCCCGCATCACCGGGCGCTTGAGGTCGAGCGGGTTCCAGCGCGTGAGCAGGCCATAGACCTCGAACCCCCAGGGCAGCTCCAGCACGTCCTTCAGCGTGCGTGTTTCCGCCTGCGGAATGTCCACCGGCTCCTGCTTCTGGTAGATGCACGACTTCATGCAGTCGTTGCAGATGCGGTGCCCGGTGGCGGCGCACAGGGGGTTGTCCACCACCACCATGGCCAGCGCGCCGATCGGCACCGCCTGGGCCTTCAGGCTGTGCATCTCCGAGATCTTCTCGTCGAGCGGGCAGCCGTGCAGGGTCACGCCGAAAGCGCTCCTGGCGTACGCACCGGTCTTGCGGTCGCGGAGGCCGTGGGAGCAACTGTCCTTGCCCTGCTCGTGGCACCAGATGCAGTAATTCGCCTCGTCCAGCGCCCCTTCCAGGTCGGTGCCGGGGTCGGTCAGGTGAAAGCCCTGGCGGGCGCGCCGTTTTCCTTCCGGCAACGCAACGGCCGGCAGCCCGTGCAGGTCGACCGGGTCGGCCGGGACGAGGTGGAGCGGGTCGGTCCGGTGGGGAAGCTGGAACAGCACGCCGGCGCCGTGGCGGGTGCGGCCGGCCTCGCTGAACAGCGCCCAGGCGGCGTAGCGGGCGGCGCCTTCCAGCCGGTCGGCGTGGTCCGATTCGGCGTCCATCCAGGCCAGCACCTGCCGGGCGAAGCCGATCTCGCTCAGCGGTTCGCCCAGCCAGTCCTCCATCAACGCGGTCAGCTCGGCGCCGTCGAGAGCGGCAGCCTGCTCCGCCGGGACCGCCCTGGCGGCGCGGCGCTGCACGAACAGGCGCTTGGCGGCGTAGAGCGGGGCCAGTTCGTAGTGGCGGGCGCGCAGCTCGTTCAACTCGTTCCGGATGCCGAACAGCTCGCCCAGGAAGTCGTCCAGGTGGGGGGCGACGGCGATCAGCAGCGCGCTTTCGGCGGCGCCGTCCAGCGCGTCGGGTACGTCGCGGGCGGCGGTGAGGCGTTCGGCCAGCGCCGGGTCGGCCGCCGCCAGATGGCCGAGGAAGGCGCGGTCGAGCGCCAGCAGGCCGTCGCGCTCGTAAAGGTCAGCAAAACCAAGGCCGAAGCCAAGAATCAGGTCTGCCATGCCGCAACCATCCGCCGCCGGGATTGCCGATCATTTCACGCCAACGTGCGCGCCAATGCACGAGATTTCGTAGGGCTCCGGGCATTTGACGCATGGGGGATGCACGCACCATATCTTTCGCCAACAAAGAGAAACAGGCGAGGGGCTGCCTTTGACCACCGTGACTTATGACGCGCCGGCGCGCGTCGTCCCCGACACGCGGCCGGTCGCCGTCTGGCTGCTGGTGTGCTGCGCGATGGTGCTGGCGATGGCGGTGATCGGCGCCATCACGCGGCTGACCGAATCCGGGCTGTCGATGGTGGAATGGAAGCCGCTGATCGGCTTCATCCCGCCCCTGGGCGAGACGGAATGGCAGCGCGTCTTCGAGCTGTACAAGCAGACGCCGGAGTACCGCATTTTCAACGCCGGCATGGACCTGGACGGCTTCCGGCGGATCTTCTGGTGGGAGTGGTTCCACCGCCTGTGGGGCCGGCTGATCGGCGTGGCGTTCCTGCTGCCGTTCCTGTGGTTCCTGGTGCGCGGCATGATCCCGCGCAGGCTGGCGCCGAAGCTGGCCGGGCTGTTCGTGCTGGGCGGGCTGCAGGGCGCCATCGGCTGGTTCATGGTGATGAGCGGCCTGTCGGATGCGCCGAACGTCAGCCACTACCGGCTGGCGCTGCACCTGGGCGCGGCGATCCTGATCTACGCGCTGATGCTGCGGGTGGCGCTGGGCCTGCTGGACCCGCTGCCGCTGGCCGGATGGCGGGCCGAGGCGGCGCCGTTGCGCCGGCACGCGCGCTGGGCGCTGGCGGCGGTGGCGGCGACCATCGCCTGGGGAGCGTTCGTGGCGGGCATCCGCGCGGGCTACGCCTACAACACGTTCCCCGACATGGCCGGGCACTGGTTCCCGCCGGAGATGGCGAACCTCAGCCCGTGGTGGCTGAACGCGCTGGAGAACACGGCGGCGGTGCAGTTCATCCACCGTTGGCTGGCTCTGGGCACCGGCGCGCTGGTTCTGGCGCTGGTCGGGCGCGTGCACGTGGCGCGGCTGCCGGGCCGGGCGCGCCGCGTGGCGTCGCTGCTGGGGGCGATGATCCTGGCGCAGATCGGGTTGGGCGTCGCCACGCTGCTGACGGTGGTGTGGATCCCGGTGGCGGCGGCGCACCAGGCCGGGGCCATCCTGGTGGTGACGCTGCTGGTCTGGCTGCTGCACGAACTGCGGCCGCTGGGGCAGCGGGCGGGAACCGGAGCGGCGGCGCGCGGTTGAGTCGTTTCGGATCCATAAGTGTTGTTGGCCACCATGTCCGTCGATGATTTCACGCCGCCGGGCGACCCGCGCCGCCCGGAAGACCACGGCCCCCGCACCGACGCGGCCACCGCCACCGCCCGCATCGCCACCGGCAAGGCCGGCGAGACCGGACGCGCCTGGGCGTGGGGTGCCGCGGTGCTGGCGATCCTGGTGCTGGCGGTGATCTTCGTGACGACGGGGTGAAAGCCCTTCCCCCACCTCCGGCGGGGGAGGGATTCGAATTCATTACGGCACCCCAACGACCGCGCGCAGCGGCAGGTGGTCGGACGCGCGGCGGGTCACGGCCGTGCGCACCGCCTCGAACGCGCACAGCTTCAGGCCGCCGCGCACGTAGAGGCGATCCAGGCGCAGCGTCGGCAGACGGGCGTGGAAGCTGCGCGGGCTGGCCCAGTCCTCGAACGCGTCGGCGAGGCGGCGCAGGCGCGGCGAGGTCGGCGTCCATTCGTTGAAGTCGCCCATGAAGACCGTGGGCAGGTCCGGCCGCTCCTCGACCACGCCGAGGATGCGGGCGATCTGGTTGGCGCGCTCCCACGGGTCGAGGCCGAGGTGGGCGGCGATGATGCGCACGGGGCTGCCGTTCACGGCCAGCACCGCCTCGATCCCGCCGCGCGGCTCGCGCCGGCCGACGCAGAGGTCGAGCGGACGCACCGACAGCACCGGCAGGCGGGTGAGCAGCGCGTTGCCGTAGTGCGCGCGGGCATGGTGCTTGGTGGGCGCGGCGTAGGGGGTGAGGCCGGTCGCCTTGCCCAGGTAGTCGAACTGGTCGAGCCCGACCTCGCCCCGGTGGTGCCAGCCGACCTCCTGAAGGCCGATGACGTCGACGTCCAGGCTGCGGATCACCTCGGCGATGCGGTCGGGGGCGAAGCGGGCGTCGAGCCCGACGCAGGAATGGATGTTCCAGGTGGCGATGCCCAGCGTGGACATGCCTTCCGGCACGGGGGAGCGGCGCACGTCGGGCGGCCGGCCACGGCGGCGCGCGCGGCGCGCCTTGAGCGCCGACGCGAACCGCTCGATGCGCTCTCGACTGAATCGGATCACGATCGCACGTCCCCCTGCCCGTCTCTATTGGCCCGTCTCTATTGGCCCGTCTCTATTGGCCCGTTTATTCGCCGGCCTTGGCCAGCAGCCGGTTGGCCGCCCATCCAAGCCCGATCGCCACGGCCGCCACCCCGGCCAGAAGCGCCACGTCCGTCCCCGTCGGGTCGTCCAGCGTGCGCGCGAGCTGGTGCCCCAGCAGGCTGAACGCCAGGATTCCCGGCGCCATGCCGACGACGGTGCCGACGATATAGTCCTTGAACCGCAGGCGCGAAGCCCCGGCCACGAGATTGATTACGGTGAATGGGGCGGCCGGGACAACCCGCATCGTCGCGACCGCGACGATTCCCTTCTCGGCCAGCCGGCTGCCGACCTTGGCCAGGGTGCGCCCGCCGACATGCTCCAGATGCTTGCGCCCCAGCTTGCGCCCGACCCAGAACAGCACGCTGGCCGAGGCCAGCGACCCGGCCATGGCGGTGAGGAATCCCTCCACCGGGCCGAGCAGGATGGCGGTGGCGGCGATCAGCACGACCACCGGGAACACCACGAACCCCGCCACCACGTACAGCCCGACCAGCAGCACCGGCCCGAAGGCCATGGCGCGCACCTGCTGAACCATCTCCAGAACGCGGTCCAGCCGCGCCCATTCGGCCAGCGCCGGGATCCGCCACAGGGCGAACACCCCGCCCAGCACCAGCAGCACCGCCAGCGCCACCATCCACGCCCGCCGGCGCGGGATCAGCGAGGGCAGCACGCGCCCCACCATCTCCGTCGCCGGCACCGGCCGTTCGGGGTCGAACAGGCGCGCCTCCACCAGCGTGGCGGCAAGCGCGCCGGGGGCCGGCGTCTCCAGGTCGATCAGCGTCCGCCCGCCGGGCCGGCGCAGCGATTCGATGGCGCGGATGAGGGAGCCGGTGCGCGCCACCTCGCCGGCGACCACCGCGGGTCCCGTCGCCAGATGCTCGGCCAGCAGGTCGTTGCGCACCGCCTCCACCATGGCGCGGCCCCGGTCGGCCTGCGGGTCGCCGGGCCGCACCTCGACGGCGAGGTCGCATTCGGTGTCCAGCCCCATGGAGCGGTTGTTGAGGTTGGCGGAGCCGACGCGCAGCAGCCAGTCGTCCACCACCATCACCTTGGCGTGCACGGTGATGCAGGTGCCGCCGTCGGTGACCGCGGCGTACATCCGGAAACGGCCGTGCCGGTCGGCGGCGCGCAGTTTCTCCGCCAGATGGGCGCGGGCCCCCAGCATCACCTCGTTCTCCAGCCAACTGGTGGTGCGGACCGGGTTGACCAGCACGATCTCCGGCCCGTCGGGTTCGGACAGGCGGGCGGCCAGCGCGTCGGCGATGGCGTGGGCGGCGAAGTACTGGCTTTCCAGGTAGATGCAGCGCCGGGCGGCGGCGATGGCGGCGAGGTAGAGGGCCTCCACCTCCCGCACTTCCCCGCGCCCGCTCCAGGCGGGGGCGGTGCGGGCGATGGCGACGTCGCGGTCGTGGAACAGCGGCTCCAGCCCGTCCGGCCAGGGGTCGTAACCGGGCGGGGCCGGCAGGATCGACTGGCCGGTGGCGCACCGCCAGCGCTCGCGGAACAGATCGCCCAGCGCGCGGGCGGCGTCGCCGTCCACCGCCATCATGACGTCGTGGAAAGGCTCGTACGGCTTGCCGTCGGGCTGGCGGCGCACCGGTTCCCAGCGGGCGTGGGCGCGCGTGTCCCAGCGGTTGGCGGTGATGTCGATGCCGCCGCAGAAGGCCAGCGCGTCGTCGATCACCAGCAGCTTCTGGTGATGGCAGGCGCCGGTCGGGTGATCGCTGTCCAGGCGGTAGTCGAGCCGCGGGTGGGTGAACCAGCGCCGCACCGCCAGGGGGCGCTGCCAGCGCGCCAGGTCGAAGATCTCCGCGTAGTCCCATTTCAGGACACGGATGTGCAGGTCGGGACGCGTCGCCGCCAGCCAGTTCAGGAAGTGGCCGAATCGATCGGGCCGGCCGGGATGTCGGAGTTGCGGCGTGAGGCGCACGCGGGTGTCGAGATCCCAGGCGGTGAGCAGGATCGAGCGCCTGGCCCGGCGCATCGCCGCCTTGGCGAAGGTGAAGTAGTCGGCGGCGTCGATGGCGAGGCCGACGCGCCCGGCCCGTTCGACCCGCCAGCAGGTGCGGCCGGGAACGAGCAGGGAGGCGGCGCGGTGTGCGGCCTGCGGCTCTCGAATGGGCATGTCGTTCATGGCGATGGGCTGCCGTCACCTTTGCTTGCCGGTTCCCCCAAGGAGGTGTTTGCCTGTTCCCCCGGGGGAGTCAACACCCGCGCCGGCCACGTCTCCCCGGCTTCGGCGGCGGTACTGCCTTGGCGGTGCGTTGCTTTCCCGTTGCCGATGCCCCGCATTCGCGCTTACCGTCGCCGAAACCGATCCGCAGGACGAACGGCCCGCTTGTCAATGTATTCCCGCCTGCGCCGACGCACCGGTGCGCGCCCCTGCGACGCGCGCCTCTGCAACGCGCCCCTCTGCAACGCGCGATGCTGAGTTTCGCCGCACGACGCCTGGCCGGCGTTCTGCCCGGCCTGGCCCTGCTCGCCGCCCTGGCCGTGCTGGTGGCGGGGGACGGCGCCGCGCGCGCGCTGGCGGTGCTGCCGGTGACGCTGGGGCTGGTGGGCGGCGCGCTCCTTCTGGGGCTGCTGGCGGGGGTGCCGCTGGGGCTGGCGGCGGGGCGCTTCCCGCACGGGCCGCTGGGCGCGCCGGGGACGGCCCTGGCCGCGCTGGGGCCGGCGGTGCCGGCGTTCCTGGCGGTGGCGCTGGTCTTCGCCGCGGGCCGCGGTGGATCGGGGGGGCTGCTGGTCGCGGCGCTGGCGGTGGCGCCGGCGGCGGAAGCCGCGCGCATTGCGCGGGGCGCGCTGACGGCGGCGCTGGACGGCGGGTTCGTGCTGGCGGCGCGCGGGCGCGGGGTGCCGGCCGGGCGGGTGCTGCGCCGGCACGCGGTGCCGGCAGCGCTGGCGCCGGTAGTGGCGGCGGCCGGCGGCATGGCCGGCGCGCTGACGGCCGGCGCGGTGCTGGGGGAGGCGCTGTTCGGCCTGCCCGGCGCCGGCGCCCTGTTCCTGGAGGCGGCGCGGGCCGGCGCCGTGGGGCCGGCGGTGGCGGCGGCGGCGGCGCTGGGCGGGATGGTGCTGGTGCTGCACGCGCTGGGGCGGATCCTGCGCGGCTGGCTCGACCCGCGCGAACGGGCGGCGTGAGGCGGGATCAGGATATGGACGCAGGCCGCTTCGACCCGACGACGGACACGCCCGCGCAGGCGGCGCGGCGGCGCTTCGCCGCGCACCGGCCGGCGGTGCACGGGGTGGGGGCGCTGGCCGTGCTCACCGTGCTGGGCTTCGTGGAGCCGCTGCTGGCCGGTCCTTTCGCCACCGATCCGATCGTGCGGGCGCTGGACGCCGGGCACACGACGCTGGCGCTGGCGCTGGTCGGCGGCACGCTGGCGGCGATCGTGGGGGCCGGCTGGGGCGTGCTTGCCGTGACGATCGGAGGGCGGGCGGAGCGCCGGTTGACGGCGCTGGCGCAAGGGCTGGCGGCGCTGCCGCTGGCGCTGCTGCCGGTGCTGGCGGGCGGGCTGCTGGGGCGCGGGGTGGACCTGCTGATCCTGGCCGTCGCGGCGGCGGCGGCGCCGGCGGCGGCGCTGGCCACGCGCACGACGCTGCGCGCCCGCGCGCGGCGCGAGTACGCCATGGCCGCGCGCGCCGCCGGGCTGACGCCGGCCATGGTTCTGTGGCGGCACACCATCCCCAACCTCGCCGGGCCACTGCTGGCGGCGGTGTGGCCGGTGCTGCCGCGCGCGCTGGCGGTGGAGAGCTTCGCGGGCGTCGTGGGCCTGGGCGCCCCGGCGCCGGTGGATACCTGGGGGACGCTGATCGGCGGGGCGCTGACCGCCCCCTTCGGGGCGGGCCTGCTGGCCCCGGCGCTGCTGCTGGCGGCGGCGCTGGCGGCGCTGAACGCGGTGGGCGACGGCGTCGCAGCATCCTTTCCGGAGGAACGGCCGTGAGCGCGCCCGAACCGCTGCCTGAACCGCTGCTGGCGGCCGAGGGGCTGGCGATCCATTCCGCGTCGGCAATCATCGTGCGCGACGCGAGCCTCGCCGTGCGGCCGGCCGAGGTGCTGGCGATCACCGGGCCGAACGGGGCGGGCAAGAGCCTGCTGCTGCGGGCACTCGCCGGGCTGATGCCGGACGGCGTGCGGGTGGAGGGCGGCGTGCACCGGCCGCCGGGGCGCGTCGTGCTGCTGCCGCAGGGCGGGCCGCTGACGCCGCACCAAACGCTGGGCGCGCAGTTCGCCGAGGTGACCGGAACGCCGGCCGAAGGGCGGGCCGTGCTGTGGCTGGAACGGCTGCACGTGTCCCAGGCGGCACGGCGGCTGCATCTCTACCCGCACCAGCTGTCCGAGGGCGTGCGCTGGCGCGCGGCGCTGGCGCTGGCGCTGGCGGCGGAGCCCAGGGTGCTGCTGGCCGACGCGCCGGCCGCCGGGCTGGACCCGACGGTGCGCGCACGGCTGCTGGCGCTGCTCGCCGACTGGGCGCGGGAGACCGGGGCGGCGCTGATCCTGGCCGGCCACACGCGCGACGGCGTGGCCGGTCCGGCCGACCGCCTGCTGGCGCTGGAGAACGGCCGGCTCGCCCCGCCGCCGGTGTCCGCCGAACCGGTCACCGCCGGGCCGCCGCCGGGCGGCGCGCCGGTGCTGTCCGTGCGCGACCTGCGCGTGACCTTCCCGCTGGGCGGCGGGCTGTTCGGCGGGCGGGCGTCCACGCTGGTGGCCGTGGACGGCGTCAGCTTCGACGTGGCGGCGGGCGAGACGGTGGCGCTGCTGGGCGAGAGCGGCAGCGGCAAGTCGGTGCTGGCGCGCGCCATCCTGCGCCTGCTGCCCGGTGCGGGCGGGCGCGTGCTGTGGCTGGGCCGCGACCTGCTGGCGATGGGGGAGGAGGACGTGCGCCACCTGCGCCACGCGCTGCAGGCGCTGTTCCCGCACCCGCGCGCCACCTTCGACCCGCGCCGCACCATCGGCGCCCAGGTGGCCGAGGCGCTGGCCGCGCTGGCGCCCGAGGTGGACGAGGCGAAGCGGCGCGCCCGCGTCGACGAAGCGCTGGCCGACGCCGGCCTGCCGGCCGTGGCCGCCGATCGTTGCCCGGCCGGATTGACCGACGGCGAGGCGGCCCGGGCCGGCTTCGCCCGCGCGCTGGCCCCGGCGCCGCGCCTGCTGGTGTGCGACGAGCCGCTGGCGACGCTGGACGCCACCGACCGCGAGGACCTGCTGGCCCACCTGCTGCACCACCAGCGCGCCGACAGCCTGTCCATCGTCTTCGCCACGGAGGACGCCGACGCCGCCTGCCGCATCGGCCACCGCGTGCTGGTGCTGCTGGCCGGCCGCGTGGTGGAGGAGGCGCCGGCCGGCGTTCTGACGCAGGATGCCCGCCACCCCTACACCCGCGCCCTGCTCGCCGCCGCCGGGGGCGGGCGGCCGGATCTCGCGGGCGACCCGCCGCCCGCCCTGCGCCTCCCCACGGGCTGCGCGGCGCGGCTGCGCTGCCCGCGCGCGCGGGACTTCTGCGCCCAGGAGGCGCCGCACCTGGAAACCGTGCGCCCCGGTCACCGCGTCGCCTGCCATTACTGGGACGCGGACGCCGGGGAATGGGACGCCGGGGAATGGGACGCCGGGGAATGGGACGCCGGGGAATGACGAAAGCGCTTCCGGGTCACGGATGGACACGGAACGCCCCTGAAAGCACTCGCGCGGGGGTTTAAACCGCACCGGCGCTGTGGTAATTCTTGGCGAACATCGCTTTCACCAGCACCGTCGACGATGAGCGTGGTCCAGACCGTGGATACCGGGCTTGCCCTGATGGACCGCCTGTCCGTGCCCTTGTGGCTGGTCGGCGCGGACGGGGTCGCGGTCTGGCTGAACCGCGCCGCGCGCGGCCTCATGGACCTTCCCGCCGACGCGCCGGCCGCCACCGTGCGCGCCGGCGTGCCGTCCGAAGCGCTGACGGCGCTGCTGGTCGCCGAGACGCCGCCGGCCGCGCGCGTCACCTTCCAGGCCGGGGAGCGGACGCTGACCGTGGAGGGGCGGCTGTCCGGCATGCCGGAGGCGCCGCACCTCGTGCTGGTCGAGGCGCCGGACGAGAGCGCCGCCGGGCGCGAGGCGCTGCGTCTGACCGAGCAGACGGTGGCGCTGTCCTACGCCTATCCCGACATGCGGTTCGAGCTGCGGCGCGACGGCACCATCCTGGACTTCGCCACCGCCAGCCCGTCGGAGCTGAACGTCCCGGCCGGCCGCTTCCTGATGAACCGGGTGCAGGACGTCCTGCCGGAACCGGCCGGCGGCCGCATCGCCGAGGCGCTCGCCCGCGTCGCCGCGGGCGAAGCGGTGGCCGCCGCCGATTTCACCCTGCCGGGCCCCCAGGGAGAGCGCAGCTTCGAGGCGCGGCTGGTGGCCCTGGCGGATGGCGGGCGCGTGCTGTGCAGCGTGCGCAACGTCACCGAACGCACGCGCGCCGAACAGGCGGCGCGGCGCGCGCACGACCTGCTGGCCGACGCGGTCGAGAACGTTCCCGGCGGCTTCGTCGTGTGCGATCCCGACGACCGCCTGGTCCTGTGCAACAGCCGCTTCCGCGAGATCTATGCCAGGAGCGCCGACATCATCGTCCCCGGCGTGCGGTTCGAGGAGATCGTGCGCACCGGCGCGGCGCGCGGCCAGTACGCCGTCCCCGCGGAAGAGCTGGACGCCTGGATCGACGACTACCTGGAACGGCACCGCACGCCGGGCCCGCCGTTCGAGCAGCGGCTGGCCGACGGCCGCTGGATCCGGGTGGAGGAGCGGCGCACCCGCGACGGTTCCACCGTGGGCGTGCGCACGGACATCACCGACCTGAAGGAGCGCGAGGCCGAGTTGAAGGCCGCCCGCGACGAGGCGGAGCGCGCCAATCGCGGCAAGTCCGACTACATCCACCACCTCAGCCATGAATTGCGCACGCCGCTGAACGCCGTCATGGGCTTCGCCCAGATCATCGCGGGCGAGATCATGGGGCCGCTGGGCAACGAACGCTACCGCAGCTATGCTCAGGAGATCGGCGCGGCCGGCGTCTACATGCTGGATTTGGTGAGCAACCTGCTCGACCTCGCCCGCGTCGAGGCGGGGCGCATGCCGCTGCACGAGGAGGCCTGCGACCTGGGCCTGCTGGTGGACGCCACCTTCGCCATGGTGCACCCGCGCGCCGTCGCCGCCGGGGTGACGCTGGCGAACGAAGCGGCGCGGGAGTGCGCGCCGGCGGTGCAGGGCGACCCGACGCTGATCCGCCAGATGCTGACCAACCTGATCGGCAACGCGGTCAAGTTCGCCCGCCCGCCGCTGGGCCGCGTGGTGGTGCGGGCGCAGCACCGCAACGGCGGCGAGCTGGTGCTGAGCGTGGAGGACAACGGCATCGGCATGACGGCCGAGCAACTGCCGCGCGCGCTCGACGCCTTCGGACAGGTGCACGCGCGCAGCCTGTCGGCCGAGCGCGGCTCCGGCCTCGGCCTGCCGCTGACGCGGGCGCTGATCGAACTGCACGGCGGCCGTCTGGAGATCGACAGCGCGGCCGGCATCGGCACCTCCGCGCGGCTGGTGTTCCCGGAGTGGCGGGTGTGCGTCCTGACCGACGGCGAGGGGATTTGAGGGGCGTTTAGCGCCTCTCCCCTCGCTCTCGCCGGATCTTTGATCCGGCTGACGCGGCAGGCGGGTCCTTCGGACCCGCTGAGAGCGGGAGAGGGGCTATTCAGGCATAAAAAGGGGCGGCCACGCTGGTGCGCGGCCGCCCTTGCGCAGGAAAGCGTGGCGGATCAGGCCGCCTTCTTGACCGTCGCGGCGTCGCCGAAGACCTTGAGAACCTGCTCGACGAAGGCCGGCAGCTCATCCAGGCCGCGCGCGGTGACGGTCAGGCCGTCGACCACCAGCGGCTCGTCCACCAGGACGCCGCCGGCTTCTTCCAGCTCGGTCTTGAACGCCTCGATGGAGGCGAGCTGGCGGCCCTTCAGCTTGCCGGGGATGGCCAGCAGCTGCAGGCCGCCGTCGATGGCGGCGATCGGCTTGCCGGCGTCCAGGAAGTGGCCGACGATGCGGCGGGTGTGGGCGCTCTGCTGCAGCTTGGCGACGCTGCGCTCGCCGCCCGGCAGCACCAGCATGTCGAAGTCGGCGCCGAGCACGTCGCCCAACTGCTGGTCGACCGGGAAGTAGTGGCCCCAGCTCCGGCCGTGCCAGCCGTTCACCAGGCCCTGTTCGGTGGAAATCGTGCGCAGCGTCGCACCGGCCTTGAGGAGGGGGCGCTGCACCTCGGTCATCTCGGTTTCCTCGAAGCCGTTGGCGACGAGAATGGCAATGGTCTTTCCTGCGAGGGGCTGATCCATACGGTAGGGTCCTTTCTTGGTTCAATCGATGGAGGACGGCGCGCCGCCCCATGGCAACTCGCGTCCAACGACCGGGCGCACCCTGCCCGCCGCCCGTGCCCGGATGCGGGACACGGCACGGCGACCGCCGCCCGGCGCGCGAGGCCCAGGCGCACAAGGCGAGGGGCCCTTACGGGTGCGCGCGGGGGCAGCGATGAGACCCGCTACCGGTCCTGTCATGCGGGGCCGGTGCAGGGGCGATGGCGCCCCGGTCGTATTGTTTTGAGCATGGCACACAAGTGGCCCCAACAGCGGCCCGAGTCAATGGTTGTTTCCGCGCCGCAGCGAACCGGTCACACCCCGGTCACGGGGGCCGTCGCCCCACCGGAAAGCTTGTGCTTGAGCCATATGAGAGGCATGGGGAGCGGCCCGGACCGTGGCCGCGCAACGCGGCCATGCCGCGCGCGCAACGCTTGCGGCGAGCGGTTTCACCGTGGTTCGCGCGGAGGGGTAGAACCGAAGCGCCGCTTCCCACCACCAAAAAAAGCGGCCGGGGTTGCCCCCGGCCGCAGTCTGTAAGCGTCAGCCTGAATGGACGATCAATGGAACTGATCGGCCTCGGTCGAGTCCTTGTACGCAGTGGTCGAGGACTGACCGCCCGACACGGCGGTGGCAACGGCGTCAAAGTAACCGGTGCCGACCTCGCGCTGGTGCTTGGTCGCGGTGTAGCCGAGAGCTTCCGCCGCGAATTCGGCCTGCTGGAGCTCGGAGTAGGCGGCCATGCCGCGCTCCGCGTAGCCCTTGGCCAGCATGAAGGCCGAGTAGTTCAGCGAGTGGAAGCCGGCCAGCGTGACGAACTGGAACTTGTAGCCCATGGCGCCCAGCTCGCGCTGGTACTTGGCGATGGTCGCCTCGTCCAGGTTGGCCTTCCAGTTGAAGGAGGGCGAGCAGTTGTAGGCGAGCAGCTTGCCCGGGAACTCCTTCTGGATCGCCTCGGCGAACTTGCGGGCGTCGTCCAGGTTCGGCTTGGAGGTCTCCCACCACAGCAGATCCGAGTACGGGGCGTAGGACAGGCCGCGGGCGATGCAATGCTCGACGCCCACGCCGGTCTTCAGGCGGTAGAAGCCCTCCGAGGTGCGGCCGCTGTCGAAATCGATGAACGGATGGTCACGCTCGTCGATGTCCGAGGTGATGAGCTGCGCCGACTCCGCGTCGGTGCGGGCGATCACCAGGGTCGAGGTGCCGCAGACGTCGGCGCCCATGCGGGCGGCGTTCAGCGTGCGGATGTGCTGCTGCGTCGGGATCAGCACCTTGCCGCCGAGGTGGCCGCACTTCTTCTCGGACGCGAGCTGGTCTTCCCAGTGCACGCCGGCGGCACCGGCCTTGATCATGGCCTTCATCAGCTCGAAGGCGTTCAGCGGGCCGCCGAAGCCGGCCTCGGCGTCGGCGATGATCGGCGCGAACCAGTAGGTGTCGCCCTTGCCCTCGGCCGTCTGGATCTCGTCGGCGCGCTTGAAGGTGTTGTTGATGCGCTCCACCACGGCCGGGACCGAGTTGGCCGGGTACAGGCTCTGGTCCGGGTACATCTGGCCGGCCAGGTTGGCGTCGCCGGCGACCTGCCAGCCCGACAGGTAGATGGCCTTCAGGCCGGCCTTCACCGCCTGCATCGCCTGGTTGCCGGTCAGCGCGCCGAGGGTGTTGATGTACGGCTCGGTGTTCAGCAGCTCCCACAGGCGCTGGGCGCCCAGCTCGGCCAGGGTGTACTCGATCTTGATCGAGCCGCTCAGGCGCTTGACGTCGTCCATGGTGTAGTCGCGCTTGATGCCTTCGTAGCGCTTGGCGCGGAGGGCGGCCTTGGTCTGTTCGTCGAGAGCCATGAGAGGTATCCTTCCTTCCTCGAATCTGCGGCCGGCGGCCTTGTAAAGCCTGAACCGGTCCATCGGGGTCGCGCTTCGCAGCGCAGCACTTGCACCGACAATTATGACCAATGCCGTGGAATGGCAACAACCGCTTGTCTGTAAAGTGGTAAGCTTGTAAACCGCAGTGCAGCATATCATGTAAATCTGTAAACCTTGTAACAGCCCGGCGTGCGCCGGGCGGAGCGCGCGGGGCGGGACGGCGCCATGGAAAAGAAGGCGATGCTGGGGCCGAAGGTGCGGCGGCTGCGCCGCGAGCACGGGCTGACCCAGTCGCAGATGGCCGATCAACTGGGCATCTCGCCCAGCTACCTGAACCTGATCGAGCACAACCAGCGCCCGGTGACGGTGCCGCTGCTGCTGAAGCTGGGGCAGAGCTTCGGCGTCGACCTGCAGTCCTTCGCCGAGGACGAGGAGAGCCGGCTGGTGGCCGGCCTGCGCGAGGTGTTCGCCGACCCGCTGTTCGACAGCTCCGGCATCAAGAACCAGGATCTGAAGGAGCTGGTCGCCGTCGCCCCGGTGCTGGGGCAGGCGGTGGTGACGCTGTACCGCGCCTTCCGCGAGCAGCGCGAGGACATGCAGAACCTTGCCGAGAAGCTGGCCGACCAGGACAAGCTGCAGCTCGCCCACACCGCCTCCTTCCCGCTGGAGGAGGTGCGCGACTTCTTCCACGCCCAGCACAACCATTTCCCCGAACTGGAGGCCGCCGCCGAGGCGCTGTGCGACGAGGCCAACCCGGAACGCGGCGACCTGTACCGCGGGCTGGTCGACTGGCTGCTCGCCCAGCAGGCGGTGCGCGTCAAGATCATGCCGGGCGACGTGATGGGCTACGCCGTCCGCCGCTTCGACCGGCACGGCCGGCGCATCCTGATCTCCGAGATGCTGGCGCCCAGCGGGCGCAACTTCCAGTTGGCCGGACAGATCGCCCTGCTGCGCCACCGCGACCTGATCAACCGCATCGTCGACGCCGGCAACCTGTCGGGCGACGAGGCGCGGCGTCTCGCCCGCATCGGGCTGACCAACTACTTCGCCGGCGCCGTGCTGATGCCCTACAACCGCTTCCTGGAGGCGGCCAAGCAGGTGCGCTACGACGTGGACGTGCTGCGGCGGCGCTTCGACGCCTCGTTCGAGCAGGTCTGCCACCGGCTGACCACGCTGCAACGGCCGGGTGCCAAGGGCATCCCCTTCTTCCTGATCCGGGTGGACAGCGCCGGCAACGTGTCCAAGCGCTTCTCCGGTGCGGGGTTCCATTTTGCGCGCTTCGGCGGCGGCTGCCCGCGCTGGATCGTCTACGAGGCGTTCCGCACGCCCGGCAAGATCCACACCCAAGTGGCGCAAATGCCGGACGGCACCACCTACTTCTCGGTCGCGCGGACGACCGTGAAGGCGAGCGGCGGCTACCGCAGCCCGCCGCAGCAGTTCGCCATGGCGCTGGGCTGCGACATTGCACACGCGGGCCAAGTGGTATACGCCGACGGCATCGACCTGGAGAACACCGAAGCGGCCACGCCCATCGGCGTGAACTGCCGCCTGTGCCCGCGGGTGGACTGCTCGCAGCGGGCCTTCCCGCCGCTGAATCATCGGCTGATCGTCGACGAGAACCTTCGCGGCGTCACGCCGTTCCTGTTCGCGCCGCCGGCCGGCGACGGACGGTAGGATCCACACCAACATTACGCTTATCTGATGCGATCACACACAAACCGTGGGGGCATTTTTCGCTGGCGCGAAAACCCCCCGTTCGGTTATGGAAACCCTGCGCGGTGGAATGCGCGGGACCGTGGAGCGAAGGACGAATGAGCAACCTGATCAACGAACGCGTTCTGAAGGTTCATCACTGGACCGACAACCTGTTCAGCTTCCAGACCACCCGCGATCCTTCGTTCCGCTTCGAGAACGGCCAGTTCACCATGATCGGCCTTGAGGTGAACGGCCGCCCGCTGCTGCGCGCCTATTCCATGGTGAGCGCCAATTACGAGGACACGCTGGAGTTCTTCTCCATCAAGGTGCCGGACGGCCCGCTGACCTCGCGCCTGCAGCACCTGAAGGAAGGCGACACGCTGATCGTCAACCGCAAGGCGACCGGCACGCTGCTGGTCGACAACCTGCTGCCCGGCCGCAACCTGTACATGCTGAGCACCGGCACGGGCCTGGCGCCCTTCATGAGCATCATCAAGGACCCGACGGTGTACGAGCAGTACGACCGCGTGATCCTGACGCACACCTGCCGCCGCGTCGATGAGCTGGCCTACCAGGAGCTGATCCGCGAGGCGCTGCCGCAGAACGAGTTCTTCGGCGAGGCGGTGGCGGCGAAGCTGACCTACTACCCGACCGTGACGCGCGAGGAGTTCCCGACGCAGGGCCGCATCACCGACCTGATCCAGTCGGGCAAGCTGTTCGACGACATCGGGCTGAAGCCGTTCGACAAGGAGGTCGACCGCGTGATGCTGTGCGGCAGCCCGCAGATGCTGACCGACACGCAGAAGATCCTGGAGGACAGGGGCTTCCACATGGGCCACAACGGCGAGCCCGGCCATTTCGTGATCGAAAAGGCGTTCGTGGAGAAGTAAGGACCGAGGATCGTTGGGTTTTCGCTGCGCTCAACCCAACCTACGGGAGCATCGTAGGTTGGGTTGAGGCCAAAGCCGAAAACCCAACGTCACGTCCGCATTTCGACCACCTTCGCCGCAATGGCTTCCGCCTTTCCGCCGTCCCAGTCCACGCCGTAAACGCCGTCCCGGACGAACCGCCCGAAACTGGAATACGGCCAGTCCTGCGGCTCCGACACCAGCCCGTGCTTCACGGGATTCCAGTGGATGTAGTCCGCGTAGGCGGCGAGTTCGCCCTCGTCCCGGATGCGGTGTTCCCAGAAGCGCCGCTGCCAGACGGCGCGTTCGCCCTTGCGTTCACGCGATGGCGACACCTTGGCCGGGGTCCAGTCAAGGCTGGCGGTGAAACGGCTTTTGATCCGCCGCCAGCGCGTCGAATAATCGCCGTCGCCTTCCGGCAAGGTCCAGATCGTATGAATGTGGTCGGGCAGCACCGCGACCGCGAAAATCCCGAACGGACGCACCGCAAGTTCGGCGCGGAAGGCATTGCGCAGGTGCTGCACAGCCGCAGCGCTGTTGAAGATCGGCCGACGCCGCTCCGTCACGACGGTGAAGAAGTACGTCGCCCCTGGCGTGTGGTCCCGCCGATAGCGCATCGCCCGTTGACTCCATACCGGCCGGGTGATGCGCTCCATGGTAGCACGGACGTTGGGTTTTCGCTGCACTCAACCCGACCTACGGGGTCGCCGGCGATGCGGGAATAATTCCGGACCACCCGCCGTTCATTCCTGTGACGATGGCACGTCCCTTCGACTTCGACCGAACTGGGGTGGGCCGGACCCGCGAATGTCGCGGCATCCGGGCCACCCTTCCCTTTTGGAGGGACGCCAGATTCGTGTAGACATGGGGCCCATGCGTATCCTGACCCTTCTGGCCGTGCTCGCGGTGGCCGGCCTCGCCAACATCGCCGCCTGGTACCTGCCCAACCGGCCGGTGCCGCTGGAGCCGCTTCCGGGCGGCAAGCTGTCCAGCGTGTCCTTCGCGCCGTTCCGCGACGGGCAGAGCCCGTTGACCCAGGTCTTCCCCACCCGCGACCAGATCGAGGAGGATCTGCGCGTGCTCTCCGCCCAGGTGGCGGGGGTGCGCACCTACACCTCGCTGGAAGGGCTGGAGGTGGTGCCGGAACTGGCCCGCAAGCACGGGCTGAAGGTCACCATGGGGGCGTGGCTGTCCAGCAAGCTGTCGAAGAACGAGGCCGAGGTCGCCTCGCTGATCGAACTCGCCAACCGCTACCCGGACGTTATCACCCGCGTCATCGTCGGCAACGAGGTGCTGCTGCGCGGCGAGCTGACCGCCGACCAGATCACCGGCTACATCCGCCGGGTGAAGGCCGCCATCAAGCAGCCGGTGTCCTACGCCGACGTCTGGGAATGGTGGCTGAAGTACCCGCAGATGGCGGCGGAGGTGGACTACATCACCATCCACCTGCTGCCCTACTGGGAGGACATCCCGGCCAGCGTGGAGAAGGGGGCGGAGCACATCGCGTGGTCCTACCGCGAGATCGCCCACCGCTTCCCCGGCAAGCCCATCCTGATCGGCGAGACCGGCTGGCCGACCTCCGGCCGTTCGCGCGGCGCCGCAGCACCTGGGCTGGTCGCCAAGGCGCAGTTCATCAACCAGATCGTCCGTCTGGCGCAGGCGGAGGGCTTCGACGTCAACATCATCGAGGCCTTCGACCAGAACTGGAAGCAGAAGCTGGAAGGCACGGTGGGCGGCCACTGGGGCCTGTACACCACCGGCCGCGAGGCGAAGTTCCCGCTGGCCGGCCCGGTGGTGGAGAACCCCGGCTGGCCGTTCCAGGCGGCGCTGACCACCGTCGCGGGGGCCGCGCTGGCCGCCGCCCTGATCCTGAAAGCCCCGGCGCTGGGGGCCGGCGGCATGGCGGTGCTGGCGGTGCTGTCCATGGCCTTCGTCAGCGCGTGGCTGCGCGCCGCCGACGTGGCGATGCACTGGGCCTACTACATGCTCGACCGGGCGTTCGCGCTGGTCATGTTGGCGCTGTGCGCCGGGCTGATCGCCGCCGTTCTGACGGCGGTGCGCCGCGTGCTGACCGGCGGCCCGCTCCCCGGCGAGCCGGTGCAGGCGATCCGGCGGGAGTTCGGCCTGTCGTCGCTGGAGCAGATCGGCAACACCATGGCCGCCGCACTGGCCTTCTTCGGCGTGCTGTGGAGCTTCCTCATCGTCTTCGACGGCCGCTACCGCAACTTCCCGGTGCCGTACGAGGTGATCCCGGCGGTCGGGTTGCTGGCGCTGGGCGCGGTGCGGGCGGCGAAGCGGCCGGCGGGCACCGGCTGGGCCTCGGCGCTGGCCGCGGGCAACCTGTTCCGCCCGGCGGTGGCCCTGCCCGGCGCCGTGCAGCCGCGCCCGAAGCTGGAGATCTGGCTGGGCCGCTTCCTGCTGACGGGTGCCGTGCTGACCGTGATCGCGGAGGGCATCCTGCCGGTGGACGCCCCCTTGCGCGGCTATCTCGCCGGCACCAGCGCCATGCCGCTGAGCGCCATCGACTGGAGCCACCCGAACTGGGAGGCGCTGATCTGGGCGGCGGTGCAGGCGCTGCTGGCCGTGCCCTTCCTGGCGAGCGGCCGGCTGGTCCGCGCCGGGGCCACCGTGGCCGCGGCCGAGCCCGTGCGGGTGACCGGGTCATGAGCCGGGCGGGCGAGCGTGCCGAGGCGCAGGAGGCGTTGGCCTACCACCTGCGTCATAAGCGCCTGTGGCGGGCGCTGCGGCTGGCGGCGATGGGCGTGCTGCTGCTGTTCCTGGCGCTGGTCGGCGCCTACGGGGGGCTGGCCGTGGCGAGCGGGGCGGACGCCTGGATGCTGCCCTACCTGGGCGGCGGCGTCGCCTTCCTGGCCTTCCTGCTGGTCCTGGTGGTCCGCCACCGCGGCACCGACCGCATGCTGGACGAGGAAATCGCCAAGGCGACGCGCCGGGTGCGGGAGCTGAACTGACGCCGCATTGCCGGCAACCCGGATACAGCCGAGTACAGCAGGATTCGATGAACGCTCGTACCAACGCCACGTGGTGGACCGGATGGCGGCTGACCGGGGTGCTGCTTGCAGCCGGGGGCGTCTATGCGGTCATGCTGACGGTCACCCTGCCGGCGTTGACGGCCCGCAGCGGCGGTCTGGCCATGTTCGACCTGAGCCCGTTGGGCTACGACGCCGCGTACGCCCACACCGTCCTTGAACGGCTGGGAAGCGAGGGGCGGCAATACTACCTTTTCCGCCAACTGCCGCTGGATGCGGCGTATCCGGCCCTGCTCGCCCTGTCGCTGGCCGGCATCTGGCGCTTCCTTCTGCGCTGGTCGAACATGGAAACGGCCGGCCGGTGCGCGCTGGCATGGTGCGCCGTCGCGGTGGCCGGCCTGGATTACGCGGAAAACATCGCCGTTGCCGCCATGCTGTTGCGTTTTCCCTGGGAGGGCGAAGCCCTGGTCGGGCTCGCGTCGGCGACAACGGTGGCGAAGTCGATGACGGCAACGGTCTGCTTCGTGGGGGTCATCGGCCTTGCGGTCGCAGCCACCGTGCGCCGCATCGCCCTGCGGAGGTGATCCCGGTTCCCGGAGGTCCGGCGGCTACGCCACCTTCCTCCCGCCGCCGTGGGTTTCGGTCCAGCGGCGGGGGTCGTGCAGGTAGGCCTGGATCTCGCCCAACACGTGTTCGTCCAGGTAGTGGCCGGTGTTGGCGACCTCCAGCAGGTCCCACCACGTGGCCAGCGCGTGCATGGTGATGCCCAGCGGCGACAGGTGCTCGTGGATCTGGTCGAAGATGCCGTACTGGAACAGCACGAAGACGTCGCGCACCTCGCAACCGGCGGCGCGCAGCGGCTCGCAGAAGCGAACCTTGCGGTGCCCGTCGGTGGCGAGCTGCTCGACCAGCAGGACGCGCCAGCCGGGCTCCACCACGCCTTCGATGCGGTGCTTGTAGGGGCAGCCCTCCGGCACCTCCTTGCGCACGAAGACCAGCGGCAGGTCCAGGCGGTCGGCGATCAGCGTGGCGAAGGGCACGCCCGCCCCCTCGGCCGCTGCGACGGCATCGAGCTTGTGGCGGCCATGCGGCGCCTCCCCATAGGCGTTGGGGATCTCCTGGTCGATCATGCGCAGCGCCAGCGCCAGCACCTCCTCGCGCACCGCGGGGTAGGAGAGCAGCCGCCGCCCCTCCACGTGCACCGGGCTGACCAGCCCCGTGCCGAGGCGGAAGGGATGCTCCGGATCGAAGCGGATGGCCCCCGTTTCCAGAAGGCAGCGCGCAAAGCGCAACGCGCCTTCGCGCAGTTCGATGTCCCAGGCGTCGGGTATCATGGCAACGTCCCCTTTGCCGTCTCGCGATGGTCGGCCGTGATTGTCGGCCGTGGTTGTGCGGGTCGTGGTTGTGCGGGTTGTGGTGGCCGGCTCGGGCGCCGGCGCCGTTTGGCTGTCAACACACAGGGTGCGGCCCGCGCCCCCGCCTTGTGGACCATGGATTGGGGGTACCCCGAAGGGATGGCGGACCGTTGACAAGCGGTGCGTGCAAGTCGAAGAAAAAGGGGCGAGGCGGCGGGGAAGGACGATGGCGATGGCGGGCGGCGACGACGACGAGGACGAGCTGCTGTTCGCCGACGAGGACGTGGATGAAGCGGACGAGGCCGACGCCGGCTCCGGCCTGCCGCCCTGGAAGGTGCTGATCGTCGACGACGACCCGGAGGTGCACGCGATCACCCGCGTGGTGCTGGGCGACACCCTGTTCGAGGACCGCGCGCTGAGCTTCCTCAGCGCCCACACCGCGGCCGAGGCGCGCGCCATCCTGGCCCGGCACGCCGACATCGCCGTCGTGCTGCTGGACGTGGTGATGGAGACGGACGACGCCGGGCTGAAGCTCGTCCACCACATCCGCCAGGAGCTGGGCAACCATCAGGTCCGCATCATCCTGCGCACCGGCCAGCCCGGACAGGCGCCCGAGCGGCAGGTGATCGTCGCCTACGACATCAACGACTACAAGGCCAAGAGCGAACTGACGGCGCAGACGCTGTTCACCGCCACCGTGTCGGCGCTGCGTTCGTACCAGCACATCTCGACCATCGAACAGAGCCGGCGCGGGTTGGAGAAGATCGTCGACGCGGCCGCCGCGCTGTTCGAGCGGCGCTCGCTCGCCAGCTTCGTCGAGGGGGTGGTGGTGCAGATGGGCTCGCTGCTGCACAAGGCGCAGGGATCCTTCCTGTGCACCGTGCGCCGCCTGCCCGACGGCACCCCGGCGGAGGATCTGGAGGTGCTGGCCGGTTCCGGCCCGTTCGAGGGCGCGGCCGGGCGCCCGGTGCGCGACGTCGTGCCCGACGCGGTGGAGGCCGACATCCGCGCCGCGCTGGAGACGGAGGAGAACCTCTACCGCCGCGACCACTGCGTCGTCGCCTTCCGCTCGCGCGGGCACGCGGCCAGCGTGCTGTACATCCACGGGCAGGGGCCGCTGTCCGACATCGACCGGCGGCTGGTGGAGATCTTCTGCTCTAAGGTGGCGGTCGGCTTCGACAACGCCTTCCTGTACGAGCAGTTGCGCAACGCCCAGCACGCCACCGTGCACGCCCTGGGCAAGCTGGCCGAGTTCAAGGACGAGGTGACGGGCGAGCACGTCCGCCGCATCGAGCGCTGGACCACGCTCATCGCCCGCGAACTGCACCGGCGCGGCGAGCATCCGGGCATCGTCGACGAGCTGTTCTGCGAGCAGATCGGGATGGCCAGCATGCTGCACGACGTCGGCAAGGTGGGCATCCCCGACGCCATCCTCGGCAAGCCCGGCAAGCTGGACCCGGACGAGCTGCGCGTCATGCGCGAGCACGCCGCCATCGGCGGCCGCATCCTGCGCGAGGCGGCCGGGATGGTGCACGGGCAGAGTTACCTGACGCTGGGCGCCGAAATCGCCGAGGGCCACCACGAGAAGTGGGACGGCACCGGCTATCCGCGCGGCCTGAAGGGCGAGGCGATCCCCCTGTCCGGCCGCATCGTCGCGGTGGCCGACGTGTACGACGCCCTGCTGCACCGCCGCCCCTACAAGGCAGCGTGGGACCACGCGGCGGTGATGGCGCTGATCCACCGCGAGACCGGCACCCATTTCGACCCGCGCGTGGTCGACGCCTTCGTGCAGGTGCTGGTGGATGAAGGGGTGCTGACGGCGGGGTGAGTTCGCCGAAAACCCAACGTTTGCGCGTTACGATCCCTGGCTCAGCACCTCGCCCAGGTTGCGGTCGCTGCTGCCGCCGGACATGACGAGCTGCATGTGCGGGTAGGGGATGGAGATGTTCAGCTCGCCGAAGCGCTTCTTCAGGCGCTTGTTGAACTCGCGACCGACGTTCCACTGCTTCAGCGGCCGCGTCTTGAAGCGCGCCTTCAGGATGATGCCGGAATCGGCCAGCCGGTCGACGCCCATCACCTCCAGCGGCGCCAGGATGTCGGGCGCGAACAATGGGTCGGCCTGGATGTCGGCGCCGATCTCCCGCAGCACGTCGCACACGCGGTCGGGGTCCTCGCTGTAGCCGACGCTGACGTCGAAGACGGCGAAGGAGAAGTCCTTGGTCAGGTTCTTCACCGTCGTTACCGCGCTGAACGGCACGGAGTGCACGGCGCCGGCCTGGTCGCGCAGACGGATGGTGCGGATCGAGATGGCCTCCACCACGCCGGAATGGCCGCCGCCGACATCCACCACGTCGCCCACCGAGATGGTGTCCTCGAACAGGATGAACAGGCCGGTGATGACGTCCTTGACCAGCGTCTGCGAGCCGAAGCCGACCGCCAAGCCGACGACGCCGGCGCCGGCCAGCAGCGGGGCGATGTTCACGCCCAGCTCGGCCAGCGTGATCAGCGACACCATGGTGACCAGCAGCACCATGAAGGCGTTGCGCAGCAGCGGCAGCAGCGTGCGCATGCGGGCCGAGCGCTCGATGCGCGTGCCGTTGCGGTCGGTGGTGGCGAGGAAGCGCTCGATCAGCGAACTGACCACCTCCCACGCCACGATCGACAGGCCGAGGATGAGCGAGATGGTGAGCAGGCTGCGCAGCGCCCGCCGGCCGATCTGCGTCTCGGTCCAGGCCAGGGAATCGACGCCCCAGGCGTTCAGGATGAACAGCACCGCCGCCGTCCAGATGACGATCTTCGACAGCCGGTGCAGCAGCGGCACGTAGAGCCGCGCGCGCTCCTCGGCGTTCGGAAGCTGGCCGCCCATGCGCGCCGACAGGCGCAGGCCGCGGTGCAGCAGCCGGTTGATGCCGTTGACCAGCAGGCGCGCGCCGAGGAACAGCAGCATGCTGACGACGGTGGCCCGCGCCAGATACTCGAACCCCTCGTAAACGTTCAGCATCCACGCCGCGAACGCCACCGCCACGTAGACGATGGCCAGCACGTGCCAGACATCGGCGAAGCGGCGGCGGGCGGAGCGCAGGACGGCCCCCTGCCCTTCCGCCTCGCGCTCGTCGGTGGAGACCGGGTCGCCGTCGCCCGACAGCGGGTTGCCGCGCAGCCATTCCGCCACCGAGGCGCGGTTTTGCAGGATCAGCGCCACCAGCATGCCGGCGATCAGCGCGCCCAGCAGCTTCAGCACGGCACCGTAGGCGCCCAGCGGCAGGCCCAGCACATAGGCCCCTTCGGCGATGAAATAGCCGAAGACGCCCACCGTCGCCAGCCGGCGCACCCACCGGCAGGCGCGCACCGCCGTCTCGTCGCGGATGCGCAGCAGGCGCAGGCCCGGCGCCGTCGGGGCGAACAGGAAACCGGCGACGACCATCACCGCCTGCACGATGACCGAGGCGTTGATGATGGCGATCGCCACCAGCCGCACACGCGGCCCCGGCTGCGCCAGGGTCAGCACGCCGTAGCCGACCAGGGCGAAGACGGCGATGGGCACCAGCGCCAGCGCCGCCCGCAGCAGCAGGAACGGCAGGCGTTGCAGGGTGCGCGGGTAGCGCCGCACCTCGATGGCCCGGCGCGGGCGGGTGAGCAGCCAGCGCACGAATCGCGACACCACCACGCCGGCCACCAGGATCATCGTCAGCGAGATGCCGAGCTGCGCCCAGCGCTCGCGCGCCGTGGAATCCTCCATCTGGCGCTGCGCCCATTCGCCGATGCGCGGCAGGTCGGTGAAGGCCTCGCCCATGCGCGCGAAAAGCTGGTTCACACCGGCCACGCGGTCGGACAGGAAGGCGAGCGTGCGCGCGCCCAGCGTCTCCGGGATGACGTCGGCGAGCACGCCCTTGTTCTCCGCCGCCGGGGCGGCGGGGGCCAGGCCCTTCTGCGCGGCGACCAACGTCTTGAGTTGCTCCACCAGCTTGGCGCGCGCGGCCGGGTCCTCCAGCGTCGAGACCATGGCTTCGAGCTGTTCGGCCGTGGGGGCGGCCCCGGCGGCGGGCGGTGAGGCCGCGTCCGGCGCGGACGCCGGAGCGGCGGCGGGTGCTGGGGCGGATGCTGCGGAGGACGCCGGCGGGGAGTCCGCGGCGAAGGCCGGTATGCCGGTCAGGCAGATCAGGGACAGGACGAGGACGGCGAGTCCGCCGGTCCAACGGATGCGGGACATCGTCAGGAACGTCCGGAGGGCGTGTCTTTTTATGGGATTTGTCTTGATGAGATTTGTCATGGGCGGGCGAGACTACCCCGCCCCCGCCGCCTTGCCAACCCGCGGGAGCCGTGACCATCGGCGGGCGGGGGCCGTCGGTGGGGTTGAACCGCAGGTGAAAACCCAACGTCGCGGCATGGCGGGGAGCGTTGGGTTTTCGCTGGCGCTCAACCCAGTCTACGGCGCTTTTGCCATCAACCGCGCCGTGGCGACGCTGTCCGGGTCGCCCGCCGCTTCAAGGCCGGCGATCACACCGGCCCGGTCCTCGGCGCTGCGGTTCTGGCTGAGTTTCCATTTGCCCTCGATGCGCGTCACCGGCAGCTCGAAGGCGACGATGCCCCGGCGCATGGCTTCCCGCGCCTTCGGATCCAGCTCGGCGAGGCTCCAGGCATCGGGGCGGCCCGCCTCGTACTTGGCGGACAGCGCGTCCAGCAGGGCGTCCACCCGCTCGGCATCGTCGATAACGGTGGGGCGGCCGGTGACGTGGACGGCGGCGTAGTTCCACGTCGGCACCGCGCCGGCGCGCCTGGCGTACCACGTGGGCGAGACGTAGGCGTGCGGGCCCTGGAAGATGGCCAGCGCGTCGCCGCCCTCGGCGAAGTGCTTCCACTGCGGGTTGGCGCGCGCGATGTGGCCGCGCAGGCGGGCCGGCCTGCCCTCCCCCGTATCCAGCAGGAACGGCAGATGGGTGGCGAAGGGGCCGTCCGGCGTCTGGGTCACCAGCAGACCGAAGCCGTGCGCGCGGACCAGGGCGTACAGCGTCTCGGGATCGTCTTCGTTGAAGTGCGCGGGGACGTACACGGCTCGATCCATCCGAATGTGCATCAGTTCCGTTATCATATCCGTTTCCGGCGCTTGAGGAAACCGCCGCGCAGACTATTGTCGGTGCGCGGCACGCACGGGAGGCTTGCATGGCGGACGATGGGGCGGACGACGGGGCGGACGAGGTCGGGCGGGACGGCACGATCAGGGAGAAGCTGGTCGCCACCAAGGAAGCCTGGGCGCGGACGGGGCGCGGCCTGACCGGCGAGACGGCGGATCCCGCGCGCGACCGCCTGCCGCCGGGCCAGCACCTGACCACCGACTGGCCGGTGCTGGACCTGGGCGTCGTGCCGCGCGTCGACCGCGCCAATTGGCAGCTCACCGTCGACGGGCTGGTCGAGAACCCGGTGACATGGCGCTGGGATGATCTGCAGGCGCAACCGGTGTTCCGGTCGCTGTCCGACATTCACTGCGTCACCACCTGGTCGCGCTACGACAACCATTGGGAAGGGGTGAGTGCGAAGCACCTGCTGTCCGTCGTGCGGCCGGCGGCGGAGGCGGCGCACGTCGTCTTCCACTCCTTCGACGGCTACACCACCAACGTCCCGCTGCCCGCCTTCGACGACGACGACGTGCTGCTCGCCACCACCTGGGAAGGCGAGCCGATCAGCCGCGACCACGGCGGCCCGGTGCGCGTCATCCTGCCCAAGCTGTACCTGTGGAAAAGTGCGAAGTGGGTGAAGCGAATCGAGTTCGTGGCGACGGACCGCAAGGGCTATTGGGAGGTCCGCGGCTACCACAACGAGGCCGATCCCTGGAAGGAGGAGCGCTACAGCGAGTAGCGCCGACCGTCCGCCAACCATCCGCCCTTGCGACACTTCGTCCCGGCCCCGCCCCGCGCCGACGCGATGCCGACGTGATACGGCGGCGGCCGGCGGGCGACGCAAAACTGCGTCAATTCGCGACGTTGCGTCGCATCCTTGCGCCAGATCATTCCCTTTTCCGCATCCCCGCGGCTAAGACCCGCCCGAACGTGTCGGGCAGGGTCCGGCCGATTGGTTAGACCCGGCAATCTGATGTGCGGAAGGGAAGCGTTGATGACAGTGGATTCAGTCACGATCGCCTTCGTGGGGAGCGGCGGCGCCGGCGTTATGACGGCCGGGCAGATGTTGCTGGACGCCGCCGCCAACGTCGGCTGGTACGGCTTGATGTCGCGTTCCTCCGGACCGCAGATCCGCGGCGGCGAGGCCGCCGCCTTCGTGCGCCTGTCGCCGCGGCCGGTGCTGGCGCCGGGCGACCGGTTCGACGTCATCGTCGCCTTCGACTGGCAGAACGTGGAGCGCTTCGCCGCCGAACTGCCGCTCAGCGCCGACAGCGTCATCGTCACCGACCCCGCGCAGGGCGAGGTGCCGGCCGTGCTGGCGGCCAGCGGTGCCAAGCAAATCGAAATGCCCATCAAGGAGCTGGCCGCCGCCATCCCCGGCGGGCGCGTCAACATGGTGGGCCTGGGCGCCGTCGCCGCCGTGATCGGCCTGCCGCGCGCGGGCATCGACGCGGTGATCGAGAAGGCGCTGGGCAAGAAGGGCGAAGCGGCGCTCGCCGCCTCGGCCGCCGGCATCGACGCCGGTGCCAGGGAGGCCAAGGGCTGGAACCTGGGCCTGGAACTGCCCACCCCGCAGCGGGGGGGTGCCGCGCGCTGGAACATCTCCGGCAACGAGGCGGCCGGGCTGGGTGCGCTGAAGGGCGGGGTGAAGTTCTGCGCCGCCTATCCCATCACCCCGGCCACCGAGATCCTGGAGTGGCTGGCGCCCAACCTCGCCAAGACCGGCGGCGCCCTGGTGCAGGCGGAGGACGAGCTGGCCTCCATCACCATGTGCCTGGGCGCCTCCTTCGGCGGGGTGCCGTCGATCACCGCCACCGCCGGGCCGGGCCTGTCGCTGATGACCGAGGCGATCGGCCTGGGCGTGGCGTCCGAGACGCCGGTCGTCATCGTCGACGTGCAGCGCGGCGGCCCGTCCACCGGCATCCCCACCAAGTCGGAGCAGTCGGACCTGAACATCGCCGTCTATGGCCTGCACGGCGACGCGCCGCATCTGGTGGTCGGCCCGACCTCGATCGATGACTGCCTGTTCACCACCCAGTGGGCGGTGCACCTGGCCGAGGCGCTGCAGACGCCGGCCATCGTGCTGTCCGACCAGGCCATGGGCCAGTCGCGCGCCGTGGTCGACAAGCCGGCCGAGGCGCCCTTCGTCGCCAGGCGCCTGCTGGCCGACAGTCTCGACGGCGAGGCGAAATACAAGCGCTACGCCGACACGCCGTCGGGCGTCTCCCCCGCCGCGATCCCCGGCATGCCGGGCGGCGAACACACCGCCGACGGGCTGGAGCACGCGGAAAACGCCCTGCCCTCCTCGCAGTCGTCGGACCACCAGAAGCAGTTGGACAAGCGGCTGCGCAAGCTCACCAGCCACGACTTCGGCGACGCCTGGGCCGACATCGAGGGCGAGGGCGAGGTCGCGGTGGTGACCTGGGGCTCCTCCACCGGTCCGGCGCGCGAGGCGGTGCGGCGTCTGGCGGCGGAAGGCCGGAAGGCGCGGCTGGTCGCGCTCCGCCTGATCACGCCGGCGCAGCCGGCCAAGCTGGCGGCGGCACTGGAGGGCGTGGAGAAGGTGCTGGTGGTCGAGCAGACGCACGGCGCCCAGTTCCACAAGTTCCTGCGCGCGCACTACGACCTGCCGGGCACGGTGTCGGTGTTCAGCCGCCCCGGCCCGCTGCCGATCCGTGCCCGCGAGGTGCACGACACGCTGGCATCCCTGATCTGACCGGCCGGAGCACGAACGACATGGACACGCATCTGACCGAAGCCGCCGCCGGCCCCACGCCCCAGGACTACAAGTCCGACGTGAAGCCCATCTGGTGCCCGGGCTGCGGCGACTACTCCGTTCTGGCCGGCATCACCCGCGCCATGGCCACCATGGGGCTGGAACGCCACAACACCGCCGTGGTGTCGGGCATCGGCTGTTCCTCGCGCATTCCCGCCTACACGAGCTGCTACGGCTATCACGCCGTGCACGGCCGCGCGCTGGCCGTGGCGTCCGGCCTGAAGCTGGCCCGGCCGGATCTGGCCGTGCTGGTGTTCGGCGGCGACGGCGACGGTTTCTCCATCGGCGGCAACCACTTCCTGCACGCCTGCCGGCGCAATGTGGACATGACCTACATCGTCATGGACAACCAGGTCTACGGCATGACCAAGGGCCAGGCCTCGCCCACCACCGAGTCCGACTGGTGCGAGAGCAAGCTGACGCCGGAAGGGCCGGGCGTGAACCCGATCCAGCCGGTGCAACTGGCGCTGGCCTGCGGCGCCAACTTCGTGGCCCGCGGCTTCTCCGGCAACCCGAACGAGGTGGCGCGCCTGATCGTGGAAGGCGTGAAGCACCCCGGCTTCTCGGTGATTCACGTGCTGTCGCCGTGCGTCACCTTCCGCCCGGAACAGCGCACCTGGAAGAGCACCGTGCACCCCTATGGCCGCGAGCCGACGGACGACCCGAACGAGGCGATGCGCGCCGTTCTGGAAGACGACGGGTTCGGCCTGGGAATCTTCCTCGCCGGCAACCGCCGGCCGTTCCAACCCGCGTCGGCGGCGTCCCGGACGATCGCCCAGATCGAGGAGGGCTTCGCGGTATGAAGACCAAGGTCCTGAACGGGGCGGCCAACGTCGGCCTGTTCCTCGCCCACGCGCTGGAACTGGAGAACGAGGCCGCCGAGCGGTACGAGGAACTGGCCGACAGCATGGAGGCCCACAACAACGTGGAGGTCGCCACGCTGTTCCGCGACCTCGCCGGCTATTCGCGCAAGCACGCCGCCGAGGTGAAGCAGGTGGCGGCCGAGCACGGTCCCGTCCCGAAGGTCGCCCCGTGGGAGTTCCAATGGGACTCCACCACGGAATCACCGGAGGCGGCGGGCTTCGAGCACGCGCATTATCTGATGAAGCCGCACCACGCCCTGACCATGGCGTTGCTGTCGGAGACGCAGGGCAACACGTACTACGCCTCGGTCGCCGCCGAGACGAAGGACCCGGAGGTCGCCCGCCTCGCCCGCGCGTTCGCGGAGGAGGAGGCCCAGCACGTCACCTTGGTGCGCAAGTGGCTGGAGCGCTATCCGGCGCCGAAGGACGGCTGGGACGACGACCCCGACCCGCCGAACATCTCGGACTGAGGCATCCCGGATTGATGCGGCGCGCACAACGGTGCTAAACGCAAGGGGGCCTGCGGGCCCCCTTTGTCGTGTTCACATTCCGGAATCCCCATGACCATCGGCGCCGAAGACGACGTGCCGTCCCCCTGCGTGCGGCTGTGCACGCTGGACCCGGCCACCGACGCGTGCGTCGGCTGCCTGCGGACCAGGGGCGAGATCAAGGCGTGGCGTGGGTTGGAACCGGCGGCGAAACGTGCGCTCCTGGTGGAGCTGGAGGGGCGCCGAAGCCGGCGGTCCGGCGCCCTTCCCGGCGTCACGCGGCGCGCGTGACGGTGAGGCCGAGCGCCTCGAGGCTCTCGCGCACGTCCTGGAACTTGCGGACGTAGCGGCTCTTGTACAGTTCGAAATCGGCGGCGATGGCCTGCTCGGCGTTCGCGGACTTCGAGAACTCTTCCACGCGGTGCGGGTTCTCCGCCCGGTAGAGAGCGAAGGCGCCTTTGTTCAGCAGATCGTCGGTCATTGGTTGCTTTCCCGAAACGGAGGGGATGATTTGGTACCCTCACTAACCGATACAACGGCGACGCTCAAGTTAAAATATTGCGTCGCAGCATGAACCAACACGCATAGGTCGGGTGGTATTCCCGACCTTGCGCGATTTTGGCGAGAGTCTTTGGGGGCGGGGCCACCGCCTCAGGATTGTTTACAAAGCGGATTGGTTCGCATCGATACCGAATGCGGAATGCTGTCGATCAGCCCGGCCATGACGGTCAGGCCGGTGTCTGGCTGATCGGGAAAGCGCCCCCCGCTCACGCCACCGCGTTGCGCAGCTCGGCCATACGGTCGTGGTCGACGCGGATGCGGTCGAGGTGAGGGCTGACGGCGACGATGACGTCGGGGGGGAGTTCCTTCGCCAGCGCCTCCTCGTAGCGGCGCACGCACTCGCTCTCGCCGCGCTGCACCTCGGCCAGCATGGCGGCGCGGTCGTGGCCCAGCACGGTCGACTTCAGTTCGAGGAAGAAACGATGCGCGCTGCCGACCACGGTGCCGCCCATGTCCGGCGCCCCGCCCTGCTCGGCCACGGTGCGCTGAAGCTCGTGCACGATGGCGCCGCGCTGGTCGGCGAGGTCGCTGAAGAGCGCCTTGAGATCGGGATCCTCGCTGCTCTCCGCCGCCTGCCGGTACCCTTCGTGGCTGTCCTCGACGATGCGAATGAGATCGTTGAGCGTGTCCACGATCTCGTTCTTGCCCATCATGGCGGCACTCCCTCGCCCGGAAACGTCCGGCGGAATCAACCACCGACGCACGGCAAAGGTTCCGTTTCGCACCCGCCACACGCGACGATGCGCCATCGGCGCTGTTGTACCGCAAACCGGCGCACCCCCTTGCGCCCTTCAAACGTTAACCCGGAGGAATACGGTGGCCGATATCAAGGAAACTCTGGTGGACTGGCTGCGCGACGCCTACGCCATGGAGAACCAGGCCGTCGAGATGCTGGAGCGTCAGACCGAACGCCTGGAGAACTACCCCGACGTCCTTGCCAAGGTGCGCGAGCACGTCGCCGTCACCCGCCGGCAGGCGGACCGCGTGCGCGAGTGCCTGCAGCGGCTGGACACCGACACCTCGTCGATCAAGACCGGCATCGGCATGCTGATCGGCAACGCGCAGTCGCTGTCCGGCGTCTTCGCGTCCGACGAGGTGGTCAAGGCCGGCATCTTCAACTACGCCTTCGAACAGTTCGAGATCGCCAACTACCGGGTCCTGGTCGCGACGTCCCGGCAGGTCGGCGACGCGGAGATCACCCGCCTCCTGGAGGAAAACCTCCGCGAGGAGGAGGAGATGGCGCGCTGGATTGAAAGCAACATGCCACAGCTCACGCAGACCTACCTGCAGCGCAAGATGGCTGGCCAGCATGCGGAAGCGAAACGCTGACCGCATCCCGCCCGAAACCATCGGCGCGGCGCAGTCCGCGTGATCGCCAAGGAAAGCGGCCGCCGAATCTCTTTCGGCGGCCGTTTGGCGTCCTGCCTCCCTGAAGACGGAGAAAAACGCGGCCGACGAATCGATCCGGCCCGCATGGCGGAACAATTGGTATTTTTTTAACCGCCCCTGCGTGCCATCGGTGGCTTCATGCTCGAAATGTCATATTTCCCTTGTTAGTATGTCAATCTGGATACATAGCCCAAAAGCAAAAAGAACAGCCGCCATCAACGAGCTCGAACCATTGGCGCCGTACGCGGAGTCCCGCCCGGCGTCACGGCGTCGGGAAGAGGCACGAGGATCACCCACCATGAGCGACGCGAACACCGACATCGAACGGAGGCGCCGTGTCTCCGCCTACTTCGGCCTGGACGACCTGACCATCGCCACGCTGCGCCAGCTGCAGCCGGTCATCGACAAGGCCATTCCCGGCATCCTCGAGCGCTTCTACGAACGCACCCTGCAGCAACCGGAACTGGCCCGCCTGTTCCGGGATCCGCAGAGCATGGAAAGGGCCAAGCGGGCGCAGGCCACGCACTGGCGCCGGCTGTTCGAGGCGCGCTTCGACGAAGCCTACTGGTCGTCGGTGCGGGCCAGCGCCGCCGCCCACCACCGCGCCGGCCTGGCACCGGACTGGTACGTGGGGGCCTACACCTTCGTCCTGCGCGAGATGGTGGCCGCCGTGGCGCGCGAACGCGCCGCGCTGTTCACCACCGGCAGCCGTCTGGCCGACATCGCGCGCGCGCAGCAGGCCGTCATCTCCGCCGTCATGTTCGACATGGAGGCGGCGCTGTCCCTCTATTGGGACCGGCTGCAGGAGGAGCGCGTCAGCGCCGTGGACAACATGGTCGACCACATCGACCACGAATCCTCCGACATGGTGCGCAGCGTGCTGGGCTTCACCGACGACCTGACGCGCACGGTCAGGGACCTGGACCGCGTGTGCGAATCGGTGGAAGACACGGTGGTGACCGCCGCGGAGTCGGCGCAGACCTCGCTGGGCTCGGCGCAGACGGTGGCATCGGCGGCGGAGGAACTGAACGCCGCCATCGGCGAGATCGCGCGCCAGGTGAACGACGCCGCACACACCGCCCGCACGGCCGTGTCCGACAGCGATTCCGCCAAGCAGGTCATGCACCAGCTGAGCGCCGCAGCACACGAGATCGGCAGCATCCTGGACATCATCCGCACCATCGCCGAGCAGACCAACCTGCTGGCGCTGAACGCCACCATCGAGGCGGCACGGGCCGGCGACGCCGGCAAGGGGTTCGCCGTCGTCGCCAACGAGGTGAAGCACCTGGCCAACCAGTCGGCGCAGTCGGCCGACGAGATCGCCGGCAAGGTCGCCGCCATCCAGGAGGTGACGCAGTCCGCCATCACCGGCATCGAGCGCGTCGCCAACACCGTGCACCACATGGAGGAGATCAACGCCTCCATCTCCACCGCCATCGAGGAGCAGTCGGCGGCCACGCAGGAGATCGCCCGCAACGTGGCCGAGGTGGCGGAGAACGCCCAGAACGTCGGCCGGATGATGGAGACGGTGAAGGGCGACACCCGCACCGCCACCGGCGTCGCCCACACCGTGGGGAGCAGCGCGGACCGGATGCGCGAGGCGCTGGTGCACATGCCCAAGCTGCTGGCGCGGGCCATCCGCAACTCCTCCGACATGGCGAACCGCCGCAAGACGCGCCGCCGCCCGACCCTGCACGAGACCACCGTGCACGCCGGCACCACCAGCGCACCGGGGCTGGTGCGCGACCTGTCGGAACAGGGCTGCTATGTCGAGACCGCGCTGACCGTCGGCCAGGGCGCCACCATCGAGGTGGGGCTGCCCGGCGGCATCGCCGCGCGCGGCACCGTGGTGGCGCACACCAAGGGCGGCGTGCACGTGCGCTTCGCCGACGGCGTGCTGAGCGCCGCCGACGCCGACCGCATCAGCCTGGAGAGCATGCGCAAGATCGTCGAGTTGGCGAAGAACGACCACCGCGCCTTCGTCGACAAGATCTACGAGGCGCTGGAAGGCAAGCGGCAAATGATCGCCGCCGATCTGTCGACGCACCACTCCTGCCGGCTGGGCCGCTGGTACGACCACGTCAACGACCCGGTCACCATGCGCCTGAACGCCTACCAGGGCATGGCCGACCCGCACCGCGCCGTGCACGAGAAGGGCCGCGAGGTGATGCTGGCGTTGGAGGCGGGAAACCGCGCCGCCGCGGAGCGCCACGCCGCCGACATGAAGGCGCAGTCGCTGGAGATCCTGCGCCTGCTCGACAGCCTGGGCAGCGAGTACTCCGGATCCGTTGGGGACTCCGGCCGCGATGAGCGGGCGCCGATGCTGCGCGCCGCAGAATAGGCGGAGCAGGAGAGGGCGCGTTCAGGCGCGGGCGCCGGTCCGGGCCGGCGCGGCGTCCTGGTCGCGCCGCAGGCTCCACGCGTGACCGGACAGCGCCAGCGCGTCGGCGCACAGGCCGAAAGCCGACCCTGCCAGCCCGTTGTGCCCGGCGCCGCTCAACGTGGCGGCCAGGAAGCAGCGGCGCATGGCGCCGCGGTCGGTCTGCCATCGTCCCAGGCTGCCGAGGGCGAAGCCGGCGGCCGAGAAGGCCGACATGACGCCGAGCCACGTGACCGCGGCGACGGCGAGGCCGCCCAGCACCGTCGCCAGGAACAGCGCCCCGGCCCAGCGCGGCCGCTCCGCCGGCAGGGCGGTGGCCATCTGCACGAGGCCGAGCGCGCACATGAGTGTACCGGTGTACGCCCCCAGCGCGTGATAATGCAGCGCGAACGCCGTGCACCCGGCCGCCTGCGCGCCGAGGATGGCGCGCCGGTCGCGCAGCAGGGTGGACGCGGTTCCGAAGAGGAGTCCGACGGCACCGGTCAGGGTCACGACCGTGAACGCCGGAAGATGGTTCAGCAGAAACACCATGTCGGCCGCCTTTGGTTCCGTTTGCTGCACCGCAGCAAGGACGGCGGACCCTAGGAGCGACCGGTTAAGCGGATATGAACGGGGCCGTGACGAAAAGGGGGTGGGAGGGCCGGCAAGTCATCGGCCAAGTCGGGCGGCAAGTTGAGGCCCGGAAACGACAAAGCCCGGCGCGAAGGCCGGGCTTGTGGTCGATGTAGAGTGGAAGTGGCGCGCCCGAGAAGATTCGAACTCCTAACCCTCAGATCCGTAGTCCGGGGAAATGACCTTGCGCTGGCTAGCAAACGGTGCACCAACCTGCGCAAGCCATTGATGCATAACTGGTATTCTTGCAAAGCCCCGCATGGGCATGCAGCGTCTTGCACGCATTGCGGGTCCTGCGATGTACCTGCCGCCTCCCACGTTGTACCTTGACGGCTGGCAATCACGCGCGGAGGCAAGCCTATGGCCGTCATGAAGCTCACCAAGCGTTCCGTCGAGGCTGCGGCCCCCGGAACCTACTTCGACACCGATATTCCGGGTTTCGGGCTGCGGGTCGATCCCACCGGCAACCGGACGTACTTCATCAAGCTGAAGGTGCGAGACGGCGCTCAACGCAAACCCACCATCGGCCGCCACGGGATTGTCACCTGCGATCAGGCCAGGGACAGGGCGCGCGACCTTTATATCCGCGCACGGGACGGCGAGGATCCGATTGCCGAACGGTGTGCATCGGCTTGCAACACTGGGCCAGTTTCAGGGGTGATCGGCGTCCAATAACCAGCCACCCCTGATCTGGCAGGCTACCACCCTGGGTTCGGACGACAGGGTGGCGGACAGGGATGCTGACGGT
>Ga0196970_1000275_pt1 | contig 70968 bp, 67 predicted proteins | sample S1v_513CmetaG_FD_148672 | JGI IMG/M metagenome (GOLD analysis project Ga0196970, IMG submission 148672) | Soil microbial communities from Anza Borrego desert, Southern California, United States - S1+v_5-13C | ecosystem: Environmental > Terrestrial > Soil > Desert | place: USA: California...
GACGCGTTCGCGATGTTGTCCGAGATGTGGCCGAGCGCGCGCGACTGGGCGTTCAGGCCGAGGACGGCGGTTGTCATCGAACCGAAGATGCTCATGGCCGCGGATCTCCACGCTGAAGGGCAAAACGAATTGCCTTCCTCAAAGCAAACCCGATGCCAACTTCGGCCACAGCCTTAAGTGTTTGATTTTCGTGGAGTTCCGCACCCTAGGGGATGGTGCCGCGCCGGTTTTTGCCGGGGGTGGGGAAGTTTTGCCTAGTGCGACTCGCTCGCCGGTCCGGGGCGGGCGGCGCGTTCTTGCCGGGCGGCCACGGCGCGCAGCACGGCGGCGGCCGTCGCCGTGACCGTGCCCCAGTCGCCCGGCCGCGACTGGCGGAACAGGCGCAGCGACGGGTACCAGGGGCTGTCCGCCCGGTCGAGCAGCCAGCGCCAGTCCGGCGCGTAGGCCAGAAGCGTCCAGCACGGCACGCCCAGTGCCCCGGCGAGGTGCACGACCGCCGTGTCCACCGCGATGACGAGGTCGAGGTTGACCAGCAGCGCCGCGGTGTCGGCGAAGTCGCGTACCTCGCCCATCACGTCCTCCACCGCGGCGCCGCCGGGCAGGGAGGGCAGGGCGGCGCGAGCATCGCCCGTTTGCAGGCTGAAGAAGCGCACGCCGGGCACCGCCAGCAGCGGCGCCAGATGGCGCGCCGGCAGGGAGCGATTGCGGTCGTTGCGGTGCCGCGGGTTGCCGGCCCACACCAGCCCGACGCGCAGCCCCGGTGCACCGTCCAGCCGACGGCGCCAGCGCTCGGCGTCCTCGTCGGCGGGGCGCAGGTAGGGCACGGCGGCGGGGATTGTCGCCAACGTCGTACCGAAGGCGCGCGGCAAGCTCATTAGCGGGCAGTGATGGTCGGTGCGCGGCGGCGTGTCGGCGCGGGCAACGACCCGCACGTCCGGCGCCAGCGTCGCCAGCAGCCGCACCAGCAGGGGATGCACCTCCAGGATCACCCGGCCGCCGCGTGCCGCCACCAGCGGGGCGTAGCGGGCGAACTGGATGGTGTCGCCGAAGCCCTGTTCGGCGTGCAGCAGGATGCTGGCGCCTTCCAGCGGCTCGCCCGCCCAGACCGGACCGGGCAAGCGCTGCCAGCGCCACTCGAACTCGGCCAGACCGCCGGCGAGGTCACCTTGCACCAGCCGGCTGACGGCCAGCGCCAGATGCGCGTCGGCGTCGTCGGGCCGGCGTGCCAGGACGGCGCGGAAGCAGATCTCGGCGTCACCGAAGCGGCGCAGGTCGCGCAACGCCATGCCGAGGTTGACCAGCGTCTCCGTCTGTTCGGGCCGCAGCCGATGGGCGCGCCACAGCCACACGGCGGCCGCGGCGCATTCGCCGAGCGCCACCTGTGCGGCGCCCAGGTTGGCGGCAGCGTCGGCGAGGCCCGGGTCCCTCAGCAGAGCCCGGCGCGCCTCGGCCGCCGCCTCGTCATGCAGTGCCAGTGCGCATAGGGCGCCGGCGCGCTGGGCACGCGAGGCGGCATCGTCCGGATCAAGGCGGACGGCGCGGCCGAGCAGCAGGGAGGCGCGCGGTGGCACGCCGCGCTGGCCTTCCAGCACGCCCAGCAGGTGCAGCGCCTGTTGCACCGCCGGCTCCGCCGCGAGGACGAGCCGGTACAGCCGCTCCGCTTCGCCCAGGCGGCCGGCAACATGATGGTTGACGGCGGCGTCGAGAACTTCCACGAGTGTCGCCATCCGCCCTGTCTACACCGCGCCCCGGTGTGAAGCGAGGAGAACCATGGACGACGAGCGGTTGCCGACCGAGCTGTGGGTGATGGCGCACGTCCGCGCCGCCGACGCCCAGGGCGTGCCGATGACGGTGATGCGCAAGGGCGACCGGTCGCGCGGCACCGTGCTGCTGAAGATCAACCAGCTGGACGGCCGCTTTACGGTGCTCTCCCAGGTGCGGCGGGACGAGCGGCTGGTGTGGTCGCGCGCGACCGGCGCCGACCCGGTGGACGAGGCGGCGGCCGACGCCTACATCGCCCGCCAGATCAAGTATGATCCCGACCTGTGGGTGGTCGAGGTCGAGGACCGCCAGGGCCGCCTCTGGTTCGAGGGCAAGGTGGTGTAGGGCGGTCCCGGCGCCGCCGGTCAGGATTTTTGACATTTGTCCGGTGCGCAACGAACGGTTGGGCGCTATCGTACGAACGAACGGCGTTGGCCGCACTGCCGAAGGGGTCGTTCGTGATCGGGCGCGTCGCACCGTACTGCATTGCCGCGGCGCTGTCGCTGGCGGCAGCCGGCGCCTTCCTGGCGCTGGACGGTCTCGTGCGGCGCGGGCACGAGCAGGCCGCGTACGGCGAAATCCAGAACCGGCTGGGCGTCGTCCGCTCGCACCTGGAGGGGACGCTCAACAACTCGCTGTTGGCGTCGCGGGGCATCGCCGCCTTTTTGCAGATGCGCGGCGACATCGACGCCCGGCTGTTCGGGCACCTCGCCGAGCAACTGCTGCACGACCAGCGCCACATCCGCAACATCGGCCTGGTGCGCGACACGCGGATCATGATGGCCTATCCGGAGCAATCGGTGATCGGCACCGACCTGCGGAACTTCCCGGTGCAGTGGGACGCCTCGTTGCGGGCCATTGAGGCGCGCGGACCGATCGTCACCGGCCCGACGCCGCTGGCCCAGGGCGGGCTGGGCATCATCGGCCGGGTGCCGGTGTTCGGCCGCGCCTCCACCGGCGACGGCGACCACTACATCGCGCAGATCTCCATGGCGATCGATGTGCAGGGCTTGCTCGACGCGTCCGGCGTGACGCCGGAGGCGCTGCCCATGGAACTGGCCATCCGCGGCTTCGACGCCGCCGGGACCGCGCTGCCCGTGTTTGTCGGTCCGCAGGCCGTGTTCGACGGTACGGCGGTGCGCACGGAGGTGATCTTCCCGGGTGGCCGGTGGGAGATGGCGGCCGTGCCGAAGGGCGGCTGGAACGGCATGGCCGAGGGCGTGCAGGTCCAGCGGGCGCTGGGCCTGTCCGTGCTGACGCTGCTGTGGGCGGCGCTGTTCTACGGCGCGCGCCGGGCGAGCGCGCTGCGCGACCTCAACGCCACGCTGGAGCGCAAGGTGGAGGAGCGCACGCGCGCCCTGGCCGCCACCACCGCCGACTTGCTGGCCGCCAAGGAAGCCGCCGAGAGCGCCAACAAGGCCAAGTCGATGTTCCTGGCGCACATGAGCCACGAATTGCGCACGCCGCTGAACGCCATCATCGGCTATGCCGACGCCATGCGCCTGGGCCTGCTGGGCGAACGGCTGTCGGACTACAGCAACGCCCGGCTGGCCGACATCAGCAAGTCAGGCCAATACCTGCACGAGTTGATCGACGAAATCCTCGACCTCGCCAAGGTGGAGGCGGGCAAGCTCGACCTGGAGGAGGCGGTGGGGACGCTGGACGAGCTGGTGGAGGAGGCGCTGGCGGTGGCGGAGGCGCAGCCGGCCGCTGGCGGTGTGCGCATCGTCCCCGAACTGCCGGCGGGGCTTCCACCCTTGCGTCTGGACCGCCGCCGCGTGCGTCAGGTGCTGCTGAACCTGTTGGCGAACGCCGTGAAGTTCACGCCGGCCGGCGGGCGCATCACCATCGCCGCGCGGATGGAGGAGGACGGCCGTCTCGCCGTCACCGTTGCCGACACGGGAATCGGCATCGCCGCCGAGGATATCCCGATGATCCTGGAACCGTTCGGGCAGGTGCGTAGCGCCTTCCAGCGTGACCATGGCGGCACCGGCCTGGGCCTGCCGTTGTCGCGGCGGCTTATCGAGGCGCACGGCGGCACGCTGGAGATCGACAGCGCGCCCGGTGAAGGGACGCGCGTCACCCTGCGCTTCCCGGCCGAACGGATCCTGTCACCGGTCGCCGGGAAGGATGTGAGCCTGACGGCCGAATCGGCACGCTGACGGGCAGCGCCCTCAGCGCGGCGTGATCGGGCGGATTGGGCGCCGCTCGACGATGGGAGCCGGGCGGTTGCCGTACAGGCCGCCGCTGCCGGTGCGCGGTCCCGAGGACGAGCGCGGGCCGGACGGCGGGCCGTCGAGCGAGGCCGAGAACGGCCGCAGTTCGAAGATCCGCTTTTCCTCGGGCAGGCTTTCGGCCAGCACGATCACGGAGTTGAGCGACAGCTTCCCTTCGGCGCCGGGGCCGCGGAAGGGCTGCAGGCGGCCGGCCTGCAGGTGGGCTTGCACCTCGTCCTCGGTGCACAGGAGCCACCGTGCGGCCTCGGCGGTGCTGACGGGCTGGTCACGCATGATCATGTCTTTCCACTGACTGCCGGTCACTATGGCGTTTTCGCGGCGTCGCAACAAGCGAAAGCCGCGCTTCACCGCCTCCGCCCACGCTTGTCAGGCGTGCGCCGTCGTCCGATACTGCCGGTCCTACCAAAGTATGGGCAAATACGGGGCAGACATGTCCTACCGCGTCCTGGTTGCGGACGACCATCCCCTGATGCGCACGGCCCTGCGGCAGACCATCGCCCAGGCGCTGGGCGACGCCGAGGTGCCGGAGGCCGCCCGGTTCGAGCAGATCGGCCCGGCGATCGAGCGTTCGGAGGGCATCGACCTGATCGTCCTGGACCTGCACATGCCGGGCATGAACGGCTTCATCGGGCTGATGATGCTGCGCTCCGAACACCCGGCGATTCCCGTTCTGGTGGTCTCGGCGTCCGAGGACCACGCGACGATCCAGCGCGCCATCGACTGCGGCGCGTCGGGCTTCGTGCCGAAGTCTGCGCCCAACACGGAGATCGGCGACGCGATTCGCGCCGTGCTGGACGGCGAGATCTGGATGCCGGCCATCGAGGAGGTGGTCGACTCCGGCGACGCGCTGCCGGCCCAGCGCATCGCCGGCATGACGCCCAAGGAGCTGCGCGTGCTGGCCGGCATCGCCGAGGGCAAGCTGAACAAACAGATCGCCTACGAGATGAACATCGCCGAGAAGACGGTGAAGGCGCACGTCACCACGATCCTGCGCAAGCTGGGCGTGCTGAGCCGCACCCAGGCCGCGGTGATCGCCAGCCAGCTGGCGCTCGCCCCCCCGCCGGTGGAATGACGTTCCATGCGTTGGGTTTTTGGCTTCGCCTCAACCCAACCTACAGGTGCATCGTAGGTTGGGTCGAGTGCAGCGAAAACCCAACGTCGCTCACCCGGCGTTCCGCCGCCCCTCGGCCAGCAGTTGGCCCACCAGCGCGCGCAGCGCGCCCGGCCGCACCGGCTTGTAGAGCAGCTGGAAGCCCGCCTCCTCAGCCGCCGTGCGGACTGCGGTGCTGCGGTCGGCGGTGATCAGGGCGGTCGGCACCGCCGTGCCGAAGGTCTTGTGCAGCATCGCCAGCGCCTCCAGCCCGGTCAGGCCGCGGCCGAGGTGGTAGTCGGACAGGATCAGGTCGGGCACGCGGCCGTCCAGCGCGGCCAGGGCCTGGTCCACCGTGGCGCCGGTGACGACGCGGCACGACCAGCCGGACAACAGGTGCTCCATGGCCTGGGCGATGGCCGCTTCGTTCTCGATGCACAGCACCAGCGCCCCCTGGAAGTCGCGCGCCCGGCCGCGGGCGGGGAGCGTGCGCACAGCGGCCGGCTCCGCCGTCAGCGGCACCAGCACGGCGAAGCCGCTGCCCTTGCCGACCTCCGAACGCACGGTGACCGTGTGGCCCAGCATGCCGGCCAGACGCTCGACGATGGCGAGGCCGAGGCCGAGGCCACGGCCGCGGTCGTCCACGCCCTGGTCGATCTGGCGGAACTCGACGAAGATCTCCTTGCGCTTGTCCTCGGGGATGCCGGGACCGGTGTCCCACACCTCGATGGACAGGAAGGCGCCGCGCCGTCGGCAGCCGAACAGCACCTTGCCCTGGGCGGTGTAGCGCACGGCGTTGGACAGGAAATTCTGCAGGATGCGGCGCAGCAGGTTGGGGTCGCTGCGCACCACGGCGTCGCAGCCGACGGTGCGCAACTCCAGCCCGTGCTGGCTGGCCATCACGGTGAACTCGGCGCCGAGCGGCTTCAGCAACTCGTCGATGCGCATGGGCACCGGGTTCGGCCGCACCACGCCGCTGTCCAGCTTGGAGACGTCCAGCAGGTCGCCCAGGATGTGCTCGACCGAGCGGAGCGAGGCGTCGATCTGCGCCACGGCCGGGTCGCCGGCCCGTTCGCCCAGCGCCGACAGGAACAGGCGCGCGGCGTGCAGCGGCTGCAGCAGGTCGTGGCTGGCGGCGGCCAGGAAGCGCGTCTTGCCCTGGTTGGCGCGTTCGGCCTCCGCCTTCGCTTCCGACAGCGCGTGGGTGCGTTCGGCGATCTTGCGTTCCAGGCCTTCGTTGGCTTCGCGCAGCGCGGCGGCGGCGCGGTGGCGCTCGGTCACGTCGGTGTAGACGGCGACGAAGCCGCCGTCGGGCATGGGGTTGGTGGCGATCTCCAGCACCGTGCCGTCGGGGCGCTCGCGCGTGTAGACGTCGGGCATGCCGCGCCGGCGCGGGTCGGAGCGGCGGGAGAGCAGCGTTTCGATCTCGCCGTTCTGGCCATACTCGCCGCGCTCGTCAATGATGCGGACGATCTCGCGCAGGCTGGTGCCGACCTGGACCGAGCTGTCCGGCAGGTCCAGCAGCTCCAGGAAGCGGCGGTTCCAGATGGCGATGCGGAAGTCCGGGTCGAACACGCCGATGCCCTGGCGGACGTTCTCCAGCGTGGCGTGCAGCAGCTCGTGCTGCTTGAGGATGGCGCGCGACGCCTCGTCGATGATCAGGCGCGCGTCGGTGCGCGACAGGCGGCGGTCGGTCAGCAGGCCGGCCACCACCACGCGGGCCGACGCCGAGCCGATGGCGCCGGCCAGCAGGCGCTCGGTCAGCTGGATGGCCTCGCCGTCGCTGCGCACCACCATGGTGCTGGCGAAGTTGGGTGAGGCGCCGGGGCGCACCCGCAGCAGCGCATGGAAGGCGGCATCCGCCTTGGCGCGGCCGACGTAACGCACGGCGAGGTCGTAGAGGTCGGCGACCGTCACTCCCTTGGGCGCGGCCGGGGTGCTGTCCTTGGGCCGGTTGCGGCGCAGCGAGACGAAGCGCAGGGCCTGCTGCGCCTCCAGCGTCGACTGGCGGGTCAGCAGCGACAGCAACACGAACAGCGCGAGGTTGGGACCCAGGCTCCACAAGGCGGAGTGGGTCAGCGGGTCGAGCCCGTCGATGGCCTTCAGCGCCGTGGGGCTCAGCGCCTCGAAGCCGAACAGGCCGGCGCGCAACGCGTCGGGCGTGATCCAGCCGGCCTCGGCGAACGAGGGCAGCAGCATGGTGTAGGCCCAGCCGAGGAAGCCCACGCAGATGCCGGCGACGGCGCCGGTGCGGTTGGCGCGCGTCCAGAACAAGCCGCCCAGCAGCGCCGGGCCGAACTGCGCCACCGCCAGGAAGGACATCATGCCGATCGCCGCCAGCGGGAAGGCCGAGCCGATCAGCCGGTAGCAGCCGTAGGCCAGCACCAGGATGACGATCACCGCCGAACGGCGCACCGCCAGCAGCACCGGCACCGGGTCGGTGCGCCAGCGCGCGTTGCCCGGCCGCAGCGACATCAGCACCGGCAGCGCCACGTCGTTGCTGATCATGGTGCTGAGCGCCACCATCTCGACCAGGATCATGCTGGTCGCCGCCGACAACCCGCCGATGAAGGCCAGGAGCGCCAGCCACGGCCAGCCTTCGTGCAGCGGGATGGAGACCAGGAAGCTGTCGGCGTCCTTCGCCTCGGCCGCGAACAGGGTGAGGCCGGCCAGCGCCACCGGGACGACGAACAGGTTGATGGCGATGAGGTAGGCCGGGAACAGCCGCGCCGCCTTGCCGACGTCGCCGACGTGCGTGTTCTCCACCACCGCCACGTGGAACTGGCGCGGCAGGCACAGGATGGCGAGTGCGGAGAGCGCGCAGGCCACCCACCAGTCCGGCTGCCCCAGGTCCAGGCTCAACACCTGCGCCATTTCGGGTTTGGAGGCGGCGGCGATGAGGCCTTCCAGGTCGCCGAAAACCGCCAGCGTGATGACCAGGCCGACGGCGAAGGCGGTGGTCAGCTTCACCACGGATTCGGCGGCGATGGCCATCATCAGGCCGCGGTGGTGTTCGTTGGCATGGATGCTGCGCACCCCGAACAGCACCGCGAAGGCCGCCATCAGCAGCGCTACCAGCAGCGTCGTGCCGCCGGGCATGGCGTTGAACTCCACGCCCAGCGCCTTGTCGGCCAGCACCTCGAAGCTGATGGTGATGGCCTTCAGCTGCAGCGCGATGTAGGGCAGCAGGCCGATGACCGCGGTAACGGTGACCAGGGCGGCCAGCCCCTGGCTCTTGCCGTAGCGGGCGGCGATGAAGTCGGCGATGGAGACGGTGTTCTCCACTTTGGCGATGCGCACGATGCGCGCAAGCAGCGGCCAGCCGAAGCCGATGATCAGGATGGGGCCGATGTAGATCGGCAGGAAGTCGAACCCGTCCGTCGCCGCCCGGCCGATGCTGCCGTAGAAGGTCCACGAGGTGCAGTAGACGCCGAGGCTGAGCGAATAGAGCAGCGGATTGCGCCGCTCCCCCGCCCTGTCCGCCGTCCGGTCCCCGTACCAGGCGATGGCGAACAGCGACGCGAGGTAGGCCAGGGAGAGGATGAGGACGAGCGAATTGTCCATGGGCGTCGCCGATCGGAACGTGCAGCCGGTCCGGAACACTAGCACAACGAAAACGGGCGGGGAAAACCCCGCCCGTTTCCGGACCGATGCCGGCTCGGCCAGATTTCGCCGTTAGTCCTCGGCGTAGATGTCGACGTCCTTGGTGTCGCGGACGAAGAGCATGCCGATGACCAGGGTGCCCGCGGCGATGATGATCGGGTACCAGAGGCCCGAGTAGATGTCGCCGGTGGCCGCCACGATGGCGAAGGAGGTCGTGGGCAGGAAGCCGCCGAACCAGCCGTTGCCGATGTGGTAGGGCAGGGACATCGAGGTGTAGCGGATGCGGGTCGGGAACATCTCGACCAGCATGGCGGCGATCGGGCCGTACACCATCGTCACGTAGATGACCAGGATGGTCAGCAGGACGATGACCATGAAGGTGTCGACCTTGGCCGGGTCGGCCTTCGGCGGGTAGCCGGCCGACTTCAGCGCATCGCCCAGGCCCTTCTCGAAGGCGGCGCCGGCGGCCTTCGGATCGGCCGGGGCGGCGTGGCTGCTCGGGCCGTGGCCGAGCGACACCTCGGTCTTGCCGGCGGGGGCGCCGCTGGCGTCGTAGGACGGGATGACGGTGCTGCCGACCTTGACCTGCGCGATGGTGCCGGCCGGGGCCGCCTCGTTCGAGTACGGGATGCCGCGGCGGACCAGCGAGCTCTTGGCGATGTCGCACGAGGAGGTGAACTTCGAGGTGCCGACCGGGTTGAACTGGAACGTGCACTCGTTCGGGTCGGCGGTGACCACCACCGGGGAGGTGGTGATGGCCTGCTCCAGCGCCGGGTTGGCGTAATGGGTCAGGGCCTTGAAGATCGGGAAGTAGGTGACGATGGCGAGCAGCAGGCCGGCCATGATGATCGGCTTGCGGCCGATCTTGTCGGACAGCGAACCGAAGACGACGAAGAACGGGGTGCCGATCAGCAGCGACGCGGCGATCATCAGGTTGGCCGCCTGGGCGTCGACCTTCAGGGTCTGCGTCAGGAAGAACAGGGCGTAGAACTGGCCCGTGTACCACACCACCGCTTGGCCGGCGACGAGGCCGAACAGCGCCAGCAGCACCACCTTCAGGTTCTTCCACTGGCCGAAGGACTCGGTGATCGGCGCCTTCGAGGTCTTGCCCTCTTCCTTCATGCGCTTGAAGGCGGGCGATTCATTGAGCTTCAGACGGATCCAGACCGAGACGCCGAGCAGGAAGATCGACACCAGGAACGGAATGCGCCAGCCCCAGCTGTTGAAGTCCTCGGCCGGCATGGAGACGCGGCAGCCCAGGATGACCAACAGCGACATGAACAGACCCAGCGTCGCCGTGGTCTGGATCCACGCCGTGTAGGCGCCGCGGCGGCCGTGCGGGGCGTGCTCGGCCACGTAGGTGGCGGCGCCGCCGTACTCGCCGCCGAGCGCGAGGCCCTGGAGGAGGCGCAGGACGATGAGGATGATCGGGGCGGCCATGCCGATGGTGGCGTAGTTGGGCAGGACGCCGACGATGAAGGTCGAGCCGCCCATCAGCAGGATGGTGACGAGGAAGGTGTACTTACGGCCGATCAGGTCGCCGAGACGGCCGAACACCAGGGCGCCGAACGGGCGCACCGCGAAGCCGGCGGCGAAGGCCATCAGCGCGAAGATGAACGCAGCGGTCGGGTTGACGCCCGAGAAGAACTGCTGGGAAATCACGGCCGCAAGCGAACCGTACAGGTAGAAGTCATACCATTCGAAGACGGTGCCGAGAGAAGAGGCGAAGATCACCTTCTTCTCTTCGGTGCTCATGGGCCGGACCGCGTCATTGGCCGTGGCTGCGTAAGCCATTGCGTTTCAACTCCCTCGCTTAAGATGTGGGCGCATGGACCTTCTTCCGCATGGAGCAGGGCCATGCGGCGGGCGTATTATGTGTTTCCATGATCCGTTGGCTGATCATTCGCAGAAACAGCAATGCGATTCACCCCGGACCATGGTCCAGGGTGACAACGGCTCGCCAAATTGTTCTCACATGGGACAATGGATACAGCCCCGCATCGCCGGGGCGGGGCCAAGAACCGGGTATCAGGCGACCATGCTGATCGCTCTTCTCGCCGACCTCCACGCCAACCGCGAAGCCGCGGAGGCCTGCCTTGCGCACGCCGCGCGCGCGGGCGCGGGGCGTACCGTCTTCCTGGGCGACCTCGTCGGGTACGGCGGCGACCCGGCGTGGATGGTCGACATGGTGATGGCGCACATGGAGCGCGGCGCTGTCGCCGTGCTGGGCAACCACGACGAGGCGGCGGTGAAGGGCCCGTCGGAGGCGATGGTGCCGGACGCCCGCGCCGCGGCGGAATGGACGCACGCGGCGTTGAGCGCCGCGCAACGCGACTTCCTGGCCGGGCTGCCGCTGGCGGTGGAGGACGGCGCCTGCCTGTACGTGCACGCCAACGCCTGGGCGCCGGAGCGCTGGGGCTACATCAACGGAGCGTCGGCGGCGGAGCGCAGCCTGAAGGCGACCGACCGGCGCGTCACCTTCTGCGGGCATGTCCACCAGCCGGCGCTGTACCATTTGTCGCCGGTCGGGCATGCCAGCCACTTCGAGCCGCAGCCGGGCGCCCCCAACCCGCTGGGCGGCCGGCGCCGCTGGCTCGCCGTTCCGGGATCCGTCGGCCAGCCGCGCGACGGCAACCCGGCCGCCTGCTACGCCCTGTTCGACGACGCCACGGGCGTCCTCACCTTTCACCGCGTGCCGTACGACCACGAAACGGCGGCCCGCAAGGTGCAGCAGGCCGGGCTGCCGCCCCGGCTGGCCGCCCGATTACGCGAAGGAACCTGACGCGCATGCCCAAGCCCCCCCTTGCCGCCGGCGCCCTGGTCGACGGCTTCCGGCTCGAGGAGAAGATCTACAAGGGCAGCATGTCGGCCCTGTGGCGGGTCACGCACCCCGACCACGGCGGGCCGCTGGTGATGAAGATCCCGCTGCTGCGCTATGGCGACGACCCCACGGCGATCATCGGCTTCGAGGTGGAGCAGATGATCATGCCGCTGCTGAAGGGGCCGCACGTGCCGAGATTCATCGCCACCGGCGACTTCGACACGCAGCCCTACATCGTCATGGAGCACGTTCCCGGCGTGCCGCTGTCGGACCGCCTGAAGGACGGCCCGCTGCCGGCGGCGGAGGTGGCGGACCTGGGTGCGCGCATCGCCCGCGCCCTGCACGCGCTGCACCGCCAAAGCCTCGTCCACCTGGACATGAAGCCGGGCAACGTGCTGTTCCGCGACGACGGTACGGTGATCCTGATCGATTTCGGCCTGTCGCGCCTGTGTGGCCGGCCCGACCTGATCGCCGAGGAATCGCACACGCCGGCGGGCACCGGCGCCTACATCGCGCCCGAGCAGGTGATGGGCACGCGCGACGACCCGCGCAGCGACCTGTTCGCCATGGGCGTCATGCTGTTCGAGATGGTCACCGGCAAGCTGCCGTTCGGATCGCCGCAGTCGGTGCGCGGCCTGCGCCGCCGCCTGTACCAGGCGCCGCCGCCGCCGCGTGCCTTCAACCCCGACTGCCCGCCCTGGCTGCAGGAGATCATCCTGCAGTGCCTTGAGGTGGACCCGCTGGCGCGGCCCGGCACGGCGGCGCAACTGGCCTTCCTCCTCCAGCACCCCGATCAGGTGACGCTGACCGAGCGGGCCACGCGCACGAAGCGCGACGGGACGCTGACCGTGGTGCGGCGCTGGATCCGCTACCTCATGCGCACGCCCACCATACGCCCTTCGGTGTCGGAGCGGCTGTCGCGTGCCCCCATCGTCGCCACGGCGGTGGACCTGTCGCACGGCGAGACGCCGCTGACGGACGCGCAGCGCCGCGTGACGCAGAGCCTGTTCCGCACGGCGCCCGGCGCGCGATTGGCCTGCATCACAGTGCTGAAGACGGCGCGCATCGGCATGGACCTGGGCGTCGACAAGGAGGGCAACAACCTGCACGTCGGTGCCCTGGTGACGCTGAAGCACTGGGCCAAGCCGCTGGGCATCGAGGCCGACCGCATCACCTACCACGTGCTGGAGGCGCCGGACCCGGCGGCGGCGCTGGTCGACTACGCGCGCGGCAACCACGTCGACCACCTGATCGTCGGCGCGCGCGGCCATTCGGCCCTGCGCCGCTACCTGGGCAGCGTGTCGTCGCAGGTGGTGGCGCAGGCGCCGTGCACGGTGACCGTGGTCCGCCCGCCGGAGCGCCATGCGGCCGAATCCGGAACCGAAGCCGACGTGGACGAGAAGAAGCCGGAGCACGCCGGCGCGGATTGAGAACGCGGCGTGGGCACCACGAAAAGAAGAAGGCGGGCCGATCGGCCCGCCTCCAGTTTCACATCAGCTCTCTAGACACGCGAAGTGCGCTGTCAGAAAGCCACGGTTTCGTTTGTGCATCAATCGGCAAAACGAACTATCCGCCGCGGAAAACATCAGTTTGCCCTTGTGGGGCAAGGGCTTAAGTGCGCTTGAGCCCGGTTACCCGAGTATGCCGAAAGGAAGGCTCCGCCGCCTGAAAACGGGCGTCGACGGCATGAAACCATGCCGACTCGAGCGTTCGAGGTCGCCCGCATAGCGCGGAAATCGCGCTTCAACCGGCGCCCGCTCCGCGATAGCATGGTTGGCAAACAAACAATCGGCCCGCTCATCGTCGGATCGCGCGGCCGGATCATACAGGGAGGTGTTTCATGGCCAAGGCCATCCCGTGGCTGTTCGCCGCGACGCTGACGGCGTCCGCGTTCGTCTTCGCGGCTCCGGCAGCGGCGCAGCAGGACTGCCCGAACCGCGGCGACCTCGACCAGCTGTACTGCGACCGCAACGGTGACCTCGTCGCCGACGCGCCGGCCGATCCCAAGGACTGGAAGGACCCCGACACGCTGGTGTTCACCTACACCCCGGTCGAGGACCCAGCCGTTTACGCCAACATCTTCAAACCGTTCCAGGAGCATCTGGCGCAGTGCACCGGCAAGAAGGTGGTCTACTTCCAGGTGCAGTCGAACGCGGCGGAGATCGAGGCGATGCGGTCGGGACGCCTGCACGTGGCGGGCTTCTCCACCGGGCCGACGGGCTTCGCGGTGAACCTCGCCGGCGCCGTGCCGTTCGCGGTGAAGGGCGACGAGAGGGGATTTCAGGGCTACCAGCTGTGGATGATCGTCAAGGCCGACAGCGCGTACAAGTCGCTGGCCGACCTGAAGGGCAAGAAGGTGGCGCACACCTCGCCGTCCTCGAACTCCGGCAATCTGGCGCCGCGCGCGTTGTTCCCGGAACTGGGGCTGACGCCGGAGAAGGACTATCAGGTCGTCTATTCCGGCAAGCACGACCAGTCGGTGATGGGCGTCCTGTCCGGCGACTATGACGCCGCCCCGGTGGCGTCGGACGTCTACACCCGCATGGCGCACCGCGGGCAAGTCGACGAGAGCAAGTTCCGCGTCCTGTACAAGAGCGAGACCTTCCCCACCTCCTCCTTCGCCTATTCCAGCACGCTGAAGCCGGAACTGGCGAAGAAGATGGTGCAATGCTTCACCGACTACCGCTTTCCCGACGAGATGAAGAAGGCGTTCGAGGGGGCGGATCGCTTCGTGCCGATCACCTACAAGGATGCCTGGGCGGTGGTGCGCAAGGTCGCCGACGGCAGCGGCACGCCGTTCAACGCCGCCACCTACGCCAAGCAGAAGTAGCGTGGCCATGCCTGACGGAACGATGGCTGGCGGAAGCACGGTGGGCCGCGTCGATGGCGCGGCCCGCGCCGGGGATGGTCCGCCGGACCAGCCGCTGGTGATCCGCAACCTGACGAAGAGCTACGGCGCCGGCCGCCCGCTGGTGCTGAAGGGCATCTCGCTGGCCTTCGAGGCGCGCGGCGTGGTCGCCATCATCGGCCCGTCGGGCACCGGCAAGAGCACGCTGATCCGCTGCATCAACCGGCTGGTCGAGCCGACGTCGGGCGAGATCCTGTTCAAGGGCCGCGACGTTGCCCGCGCCGGCCGGCGGGAACTGCGCCACGTCCGCCGCCGCATCGGCATGGTGTTCCAGGAATACAATCTGGTGGAGCGCCTGTCGGTGATGGAGAACGTGCTGTGCGGCCGCCTAGGCTACGTGCCGGCGTGGCGGGCATGGCTGCGCCGCTACCCACCGGCCGACATCGACAAGGCGTTCGACCTCCTGGAGATGGTCGGCCTGTCCGACTTCGTGCACCAGCGCGCCGACAGCCTGTCGGGCGGGCAGCGCCAGCGCGTGGGCATCGCGCGCGCGGTGATGCAGGACCCCGACCTGTTGCTGGCCGACGAACCGACCTCCTCCCTCGACCCCAAGACGTCGGTGGAGATCATGGAACTGCTGAGAGAGGTGGCCGACCGCCGCGCCATCCCCGTGCTGATCAACATCCACGACGTGACGCTGGCGCGCCGCTTCGCCACGCGCATCGTCGGCATGTCGGCCGGTGCCGTGGTGTACGACGGGCCGCCGGGCGGCCTGACCGACGACCACCTGCGTACCATTTACGGCGGCGAGGACTGGCTGTCATGACCGCATCCGCGAGCACGGGGCAGGCGGCGTTTCGGCCGAACTGGGCGGCGCGGGCGGGGTGGCTGCTGCTCGCGGCGTACGTGGCCTACGCGGCGCAGATCCTGGATATCACCTGGGCGCGCTTCGTGCTGGGGCTGGACCAGGGCGGGCGGTTCCTGGGCCGGCTGTTCCCGCCGGAGTTCCAGCGGTGGGAACTGCTGGTCGACGGGCTGACGGAGAGTTTGCAGATCGCCGTCATTGCGTCGGTGTTGGGGATCGTCATTTCACTGCCGATCGGGCTGCTGGCGGCGCGCAACCTGATGCCGTGGTGGGTCAGCACGCCGACGCGGGCGTTCGTCGCGCTGTGCCGCTCCTTCCACCCGATCCTGGTCGCCATCGTCTTCGTCAAGGCCATCGGATTCGGTGCCCTGGCCGGCATCCTGGCGCTGGTCGTCGCCTCCGTCGGCTTCGTCGCCAAGCTGTTCGCTGAGGCGATCGAGGAGATCTCCATGAAGCAGGTGGAGGCGGTGCGTGCCACCGGCGCCGGCTTCGCCAACGTGGTGACCATGGGCGTGCTGCCGCAGGTGCTGGCGCGCTTCATCGGCTTTTCCACCTACCAACTGGACAGCAACCTGCGCAATTCCACCATGGTCGGCATCGTCGGCGGCGGCGGCATCGGCGGCACGCTGTTCGCCGCCTTCCAGCGCTTCGACTACGGCTTCCTGTGCGCCATCCTGATCGCCATCATCGCGCTGATCATGATGGGCGAGCTGGTGGCCACGCGGCTGCGGGCGACCTTTCAATGAGCGCCGTTATGGAACACCGCCACTGGCAGCGGTTCACCCCGGCGCAGCGGCTGGGCCGTTTTGCCACATACCTGGCGCTGGTGGCGGCCTTCGTGCTGTCGCTGCGCACGGTGGAGGTGATCCCGGAATTCCTGTATGACGCGCCCGAACAGGTGATGGACCTGCTGAACCGCCTGTGGCCGCCGGACCTCGCCTACGCGCCGACCGTGCAGCAGGCGCTGCTGGAGACGCTGCACATCGCCACGCTGGGCACGCTGCTCAGCATCCTCATGGCGGTGCCAGTGGCGCTGCTGGCGGCGCGGACCATCACGCCGTCGAAGGCGCTGAACTGGCTGGCGAAGCTGGTACTGGTCTCCTCGCGCTCGGTCAACTCGCTGGTGTGGGCGCTGCTGTTCGTGGCGGTGTTCGGGCCCGGCGCGCTGGCAGGAGTGCTGGCAATCGCCTTCCGCTCCGTCGGCTTCGTCGGCAAGCTTCTGTCGGAGGCGCTGGAGGAGACGGCGAAGGGGCCGGTGGAGGCGTTGCGCGCCGCCGGGGCGCCATGGCTGAGCATCATGACCAAGGGCTACTGGCCGCAGGTGCAGCCGGCGTTCTGGTCGATCGCGCTGTTCCGCTGGGATATCAACGTGCGGGAATCTGCGGTGCTTGGCCTCGTCGGGGCGGGCGGCATCGGGCTGGTGCTGAATTCGGCCATGGACCTCTTCCAGTGGGACCGGGTAGCAACGGCGCTGATCGCCATCTTCGCCGTCGTCGTCCTGGCGGAGGTGCTGGTGACCCACGTCCGCAAGCGCCTGCTGTAGGGAGTGTTCATGACGATCGAGTTGGACCGGCGCCTCGCCGCCGGCGCCGCCGTGGCGCGCGAGGCCGGGCGGCTGGCCCGCCGCTACTTCGAGCGCCGCGCCGACCTGACCGTGGAACTGAAAGGCCCGCAGGACCTCGTCAGCGTCGCCGACCGCGCGGTGGAGGACCTGATCCGCGCCCGCCTGTCCACCCTGTTCCCCGAGGACGCGGTGGTGGGGGAGGAGGCCGGCGGGCTGGCGGCCTCACGCGTCTGGGTCGTCGACCCCATCGACGGCACGCAGAACTTCCTGCGCGGCCTGCCGTGGTTCTGCGTGGTACTGGCGCTGATGGTGGACGGCCGGACGGAACTGGGCATCATCTACGACCCCAACACGGACGAGCTGTACACCGCCCGGCGCGGCGGCGGCGCCTTCCTGAACGGCGAGCCGATCCGCGTGTCGGGTTGCGTCGCGCTCGAAGACGCCGTGGTCGGCGTCGGCCACTCGCCACGGCATCCGCCGGAGCGGTTCCTGGAGCCCCTCACCACGGTGCTGACGGCGGGCGCGCAGACGCGCAACCTGCTGACCGCCGCCTTGCAGTTGGCGCACGTCGCCTGCGGCCGGCTGGACGCCACGTGGGACCCGTACCTGCTGCCGTGGGACGTGCTGGCCGGAATTCTCCTGGTGGAGGAGGCGGGCGGGGCCGCGGCCCCCTATCGCCTGCGCCCGGACTTCTCCGGCGGGGCGCCGCTGCTGGCCGGGACCGAACCGCTGGTGCGGGTGTTGCGGCCTATGGTCACCGAATGAGGGAACACCGGGCGGGGCGCCCCGTTGGGAAGAAAGCCGCCGAACGTGGCGGCCTGCTGATCCCAAACGGGGGGTGATTCCCATGGCAGACTACGAAGACCGCTGGAGGAACGACCAGGGCTGGCGACGCGGCTGGGAGGACGACCGCGGCCGGTGGGGCGAGCGCGAGCGCACCGGCTCCGGCCGCAAGCCGGGGCAGGAGCACGACTATGGCCGTGCCATGCTGGACGACATGCGCCGCTACGCGCGCGGCGACTATGACCGCAACGATTACCGGCACGACGACGATTATCGGCGCGAGGACAACGCCCGCGCGCGGTCGTACGGACGCGATGAAGGGCGCCATGAGGGGCGCGGCGGCCGCGACTGGTGGGACCGCACCAGCGACGAGGTGTCGTCCTGGTTCGGCGACGAGGACGCCGAGCGACGCCGGCGCATGGACGAACAGCGCCTGGGCGGCCGGTACATGAGCGGCCGCTATGACGACGACTGGCGCGGCGGCCACCGCGGGCGCGGCCCGCGCGGCTATACCCGTTCCGATGACCGCATCCGCGACGACGTCAACGACCGTCTCACCGACGATCCTTATGTCGACGCCTCGGACGTCGATGTCACCGTCAGCGGCTGCGAGGTCACGCTGACCGGCATGGTGGACAGCCGCATGGCGCGGCGCCGGGCGGAGGACATCGCGGAGTCCGTGTCGGGCGTGACGCACGTGCAGAACAATCTGCGCGTGCGCCAGCAGACGGGCGTCACGGCCGGCGCTCAGGGCATGGCCGACATCGGCAGCTCTGCCGGCGGCAGCACGCAGACCACCGGCGTGGTCGGCGGCGGCAGCACCCCGGCGACGGTGGACACCGCGCGCACCAACGCGACCACGCGCCGCTGAGGTGGAGGAGGGCGGCGCACGCGCTGTTACATTTCCGTGCGTGCGCCGCGCCGCGTCCAGTCGTACACTTGTCCCAGCTTTTCGACAGGAGTCGGGACATGTCCGGGTTGATGGGGAAAGGATGCGTCACGGCGCTGGCCGTGGCGTTGATGGCGGGTGCGCTGGTGGTGCCCGGCAATGCCCAGGCGCGCGGCTCGGTCACCGTCGGCATCGGGATCGGCGCGGTGGTGCCGCTGTTCCGGCCGCACCACCATCACTACTATCCGCCGCCCCCGCCCGTCTATTACGTACCCCCGCCGCCCGTGGTGTACGCGCCGCCTCCGCCCGTGGTGTACGCCCCGTCGCCCGGCATTTCCGCGGACCCGGCCGGGCCGACGTACATGTCGCGCAGCGGGCATCTGTGCCGCGAGTACCGGACGACCATCATCATCGAGGGGCGGCCGCAGCCCGCCTATGGCACCGCCTGCCAGATGCCCGACGGGTCCTGGCAGGTGGTGAAGTAAGGCCGGCGAACTAAGGGAAGACTTCAGGCCATGGCCGGTCGCCGCGCCACCGAGAAGACCGAGGCGATGGCCATGGCGAACAGCAGGCCGATGCCGGCGAACACCAGTGTCACCGCGTGGTGATCGAGCAGGAAGCCGAACAGCACCGGCGCCACCGTCGAGCCGGCGTCCAGCCCCGAATAGACGAATCCGAAGACCTTGCCCGTCGCCCCCTTGGGCGTGGCGCGCTTGACCAGGATGTCGCGCGATGGGGCCGTGATCCCCTGCGACAGGCCGGCCAGCGTCACCACCGCGACCACCGCCGTGAAGGGCAAGGCGCCGCTCGCCACCACCATCATCAGGACGGCCGCGAGGCCCAGGCCGGTTGCCGCCACCATCGTGTAGTTCGTCGTGCGGTCGGCCACCACGCCGCCCAGCAGGATCCCCATGGCCGAGGCGCTGAGGTAGGCGGTGAGCACCGTCGCCGCCAGTTCCAGCGGCACGCCGTACAGCTCGACCAGCGAGGCGGTCGAGAAGGTCTGGAAGCCGACGCCGGCGGCGGCCGTCAGCAGGAAGTAGGAGAACGCCATCAGGATCGCCGGCGAGGTGATCAGGCGGGCGTAGGAGATCGGCTCCATACCGCCGTCCTTCGGCCCGGCGTGGGCGCCGTCGGTGGCCAGTTCGCGGCTGAAGCGCACCAGCACCAGGACGACGACCCAGCCCATCAACCCCGCGGCGATCAGCGCCGTGCGCCAGTCGGTCAGCAGTGCCACGCCGCCGATGGCCAGCGGCGCCACGGCATAGCCCGCCGTCCCCGAGAAGGCGTGCACGCCGTAGGCGCGTCCCAGCCGTTCCGGCGAGACGCGGCTGGACAGCAGCGAGAAGTCGGCCGGGTGGAAGACGCTGTTGCCGATGCCGGCCAGCGCCACCAGGGGATAGAACATCCAGAACTCGGTCACCAGACCGGCCAGCCCGATGCAGGTCGCCATGGTGGCGATGCCGGCCAACAGCATGGGGCGGGCGCCGTAGCGGTCCACCAGGATGCCGGCAAACGCCTGACAGATGCCCGAGCACAGGTAGAAGGTGGTCGCCACCGACCCAAGCGTGACGTAGCTGACGTCGAACGCATCGCGCAGGCGCGGGAAGAGCGGGGCGAGGGCGAGCTGGAAGAAGTGGCTGGAAAAGTGGGCGGCCCCCACCAGCGCGATGATGAGCGCGTCGCGGCCCAGCGTGGCCCGGCTTCCGGTGATGTCGCTCATGCGTCCCTGTGTCCTGCCAGTCAACGAACGGTAGCAGGCTAACAGTTGGATCGCCCCGCGCAGAAGCCACGGAAAGCCGACGCATGGGCGCCATGCGGGGAACGCGGCCCCGCGGCGCCCGGCATGCGGTTCAGGCGCACTCGGCCGCGGCGGCGAGGCCTTCGCGGTCGGTCAGCTCGACCAGGTGGCCGTCCAGCAGGCGGATCATGCCGCTGGTCTTCAGCTTGGTGAAGGCGCGCGAGACGGTCTCGGTGGTCAGGCCCAAGTGGTCGGCGATGTCGGCCCGGCTCATGGGCAGCTGCACGCGCCGGCCGCCGCCGATGGTGCGCGCGGCGAGGCGCAGCAGGAAGGTGGCGACGCGCTCCACCGCCGTCTTGCGGCCCAGCAGCACCATCTGGTCCTGTGCCGCCACCAGTTCGGTCGCGGTCAGCGACAGCAAGCGGCGGGCCAGGGCCGGCTGCTCGTCCATCAACGCCTCGAACCGGCTGCGTGGGATGCGCTGGAGCACGGCGGAGGTCACCGCTTCGGCGCTGTAGAGGTAGTTCTGGGCCAGCGACAGGCCCATCATGTCGCCGTGCTGGAGGAAGCCGATGATCTGCCGGCGGCCGTCGGGGAGCAGCTTGCACAGGCGAACCGTGCCGGACACCACGCGGTAGACGTGACGGGCGGCGTCGCCCTCGGAGAACAGCATCTGGTCGCGTCCGACCGCCTGCGTCTCGGCCATCGTCTCGAACGGGTCGGCTTCGGGGGCGCGGGTGCCGGTCAGCGCGATCACTTTGGCCGCGCCGCGCATCGCGATCGGGGCGGGAACGTAACCCGGCCGGTGCGACGCAGTGCTGTCGAGAGCGGCGAGATGTGCGGCCATTGGAAGCCTCCCCGGTGTCATCGTGTCTCTATGACGGAGAGAATAGCGACCCTAGGCCGGTCTGCGTAGTTCGGTACACTACGTAAGGAATAATACGTAGCCCCGTACGGGGCAGTGCTCAGTTGCCGTTGGCGGCGGCGGGCAGCAGGCGCTCCACCGTGTCGAGCAGATCGTCCTCCTCGAACGGCTTCTCCAGCACCGCGACGACGCCGGCCTGCCGGGCGCGCGCCAGCGTCGCCTCGTCGCCGCGGCCGGTGACCATGATCACCGGCATGCCGCCCAGCCGGGGACCGAAGCGTTCCATGAACTCCAGCCCGCTCATCGCCGGCATGTGCAGATCCAGCAGCAGGCAGCCACCCGGCGCCGCTTTGTAAGCTTCCAGGAACCCGTTGCATGACGCGAAGTCGCGCACATCGAAATCGCACGCTTCCAGAAGGGTCTTCATGGAATCGCGCACCGGCTCGTCGTCATCGACGATGTAGACGAGCCTTTCGCCAGCCCCGACCAAGACACCCTCCGCGCACTCGAACGACAGGAATCGCGCGCCGGCCGCCGGCCGTGTCGCGCTGAGGGAAGATAGGCCCGCCGAAGGCCCCCGCGATATACGGGGTTATCCCTATCCGGAGTGGTTTTGATTCAGATCAGGTGAGGAGATGGCGCATGCCGCAACGAAAACAGGGGCCCGGCGGACCGGACCCCTGCTGCGTCGCTTGCGGTGCACCGCGCCATCAGGCGCCGATGCCGCCCCGGCGCCGTCAGGCGCCAATACCGCCGTACACGAAGTCGACCTCGCGCGGGCTGTCGCGGCGAGCCGCCTTGTAGCCGCCGAACTTCTCCCAGGCCAGTTCGTGGAAGTAGAACTTCACCGAGTTGATGGTCACCTGCAGGAAGATCAGCTGGCCGGCGGCGAAGATCTCGCCGATCCAGTACAGGTCGATGCCGATGTTCACCGTCGACACGATGACGCGGTAGGTCAGCGCCTTGTAGAGCGCCACCGTGGTCGAGTCGATCTTCGGCGAGAAGTCCTTCTCGCGATCCTCGATGACGCGGTCGCGCTGGGCCATGTACTCGGCGTCCGACAGCTTGCCCTTGGCGCGCTGGGATTCCAGCGCGGCGAGACGCTCGTCGAACTTGTCGCGCTCGCTGGCCGGGCGGTTGCGCCAGGGCATCGGGATCGGCGCCTCGCCGGCGAGCTGGTTCTTCACGCCGCGCTCCACCGCGTCGTGGAACACAGCGCCCCACAGCGAGAAGTCGCGGATCAGCGCCATCTTGGACGGATCGGCTTCCACCTTGGTGTGGTGCCAGGGGCTATCCTTCCAGCTCGTCACCTTCGACGCCACGGGGAAGCCGCGCGTCTCAGGGTTGAAGTGGAAGCGCAGGTCGACGAAGTCGCGGCGGTTGGCGACGCGGTAGCCGACGGTCAGCCACGTGGACGGAACCGCCATGTTCTGCGTCTTGGCCTGGCCCAGCGTGCTGTCCCAGGTGGCCGAGAAGACCTTGCCGGCGTCCAGGCCGGCGGCCGGGCCGACGGGGATCTTCTTGGTCAGCTCGCTGACCGCGGCGGCGGCGCGGGTGAACAGGTTGTCGGTCTTCTCCACCATCGGCATGAACTCCGGCGAGGAGATCGTGTGGCGGATGAAGAAGCAGGAGCTGTCCCAGCCCGACTTGTAGCGGGTGAAGATGGCGTAGAGGTCGTCACGCTCGCAATCCTGCGACGTGCCCCAGCCGTCGTTCACCGGCAGCGCGTTGACGTTGACTTCCGCCACCGCGTCGATCTTGTTGTTCTCGGTGCGGACGAGGACGAGGTTGAGGATGGTGCCGAAGGCGCCGAACTCGTCCTTGCCGACGTTCGCCTTGGCGATGCTGTTGGTGCCCAGTGCCGCCAGACGCCATTCGCCGGCCGGCAGCGGGATCTGCTTGCTCGCCACGTCGAGCATGCCGGAATAGGCCTGACCGATCTTGAGGTCCTGGGCCTTGGCCTGCACCGCGCCGAGCATCGTGCCCGCCGCGACGAGGGCGCCGCAGACGGAGGCGCCGATGTGGGAAAGGAATCGCATTCTCTTGTTCCTTGTCGGGATCGGTTGCACGCCGGTCGTCACTTCGCGCCCAGATTGGCGAATTCGATGACGCGGGTGCCGTCGCGGATGGTGCCGCGCCAGTACTTTTCCCAGTTCATGTCCAGGAGAACGTGGACGATGGTGTGCAGCACGATGATCGAGGCGGTGATGCCCGTCGACACGGCGCTGCTGAACGTCACGACGTAGGCCAGAACCCAGTCGACGGACGAGCCGAACACGCGGAACGAGATTGCCTTCTGGATCGAGCGGTCGAGCGCGCCGGTCTCCGCCGTTGTGGGGGCCAGCTGCTTCTCGATGATGGCCTTCTGCTGCTGGTACTGCTCGTCGGTGATCAGCTTCATGGCGCGAAGCTGGTCGAGCTTGCCCAGCAGTTCCTCCAGTTCCGGACGCGGCACGGCGGCCGACGCGGCGCTGGGCATCGGCATGACGTGCTTGCCGTTGAGCTGGTTGCGCAGGCCCTTTTCCACGTAGCCGCCATAGTTGGCGGCCCACAGGTTCAGTTCCTGCACATAGGTCTTGCGGGCCGCGTTCCCCTCGATCGCGTCCTTCGTCCAGGCGTCCGCCGCGGTGGGCTGGTTGCGCGTTTCCGGGTTGAAGTGGAAACGCACGTCGACCACGTCGCGCCGGTCGCTGGTGCGGAAGCCGACGGTCACGAAGGCGGCGGGCATGGCCAGCTTGTTGGTGGTCGCGTACTGCGTCACCTTCGACCAGGTGAGCGGACCCTTGCGATCCGGGCCGGGCTCGGTGCGCTTGCCGAAGAAGCAGGAGCCGTCCCAGCCGGACTTGAAGACCACCGCCTTGAACAGCGCGTCCTCGGCCGTGCAGTCCTTGGTGGTGCCCCAGCCGTCCATGGTGGGCACGGTGTTGGCGTTGATCTCGGCAATCGCTTCGACCGTCTCGCCCTTGCTGCGCACCAGGAACAGGTTGTCGATGGTGCCGAAGGCGCCAACGTCGGCGCCGGTCACGATCCGGTTGTAGCCGATGGCCGCAACCTTCCACTCACCTTCCGGCAGTGGCACCTGCTTGGCGTTGAGGACGAGCTTTCCAGCAACCGTCTGTCCCACCTTCAGGTCCTGCGCCGCCGCCGTCGATGCCCCCAGCATCGCCACGGCCAGAACCCCCAACCACACTCCGCTTCGAGCCATTGCCCCCTCATTCCAGCTCACTGCCGCCCGCGCGAAAATACACCCGCCCCTGCGACACTATGTAACCCCGCTCCTACGCTGTCTCTTGCAAGCGATCTATGTCAAGTGACAGTTCACCCGAAAGGTGAGTCATCGCGTGAAAATGCCGCGTTGCCCGTGTATGGTCATGGTGCCGGTCGCAGTCCCGGTCGGGCATATGCCCTTGGTTTGGGCAGGGCGACACCACGCTGCATACGGAGGTACATCATGACGCGGTTGTGGACTGTACTGTGCGCCTTCATGGTTTGCCTTGCCGCACCAGCCGTCGCCCAGGTTGATTCGGCGGTGTCCGGCCACTATTCCGTCGCCGGGAAGCAGGTGCCGCTGCCGGCGGGACAATGGCGGCTGCTGGGGCGGGAGACCGTGCCGGCGGCGGGCAATGCGGCGCGGCCGCTGGAGCGCGCGGTGCTGGCCCGTGTCGAGGGCGGGCGGATGGACGCCTTCGTCCTCGTCACGGCGAACGCGGCGCCCGCGGATGCGGGATGGGGCATGACGCGTGACTGCACGCGCGACGACATCCACTTCGCCGCCGTCCACTACGTTTCGGCGGTGGACGGCGCCTGCACCTTCGTGAACCACGTGGTGTCCGCGGCGGCGCCGGATTCCGCCCCGGTCTGGTTGAATGCGGAGCGCGAGGCGCGCGGGCGCGGCTGGGCGATGCCGACGACGTGGCTGATGGCGGGGTTCCGCATCACCGACCGCCGCGACGTCGTCGACGTGCGGTTCCACTTCAACCCGGAGGCGTTCGGCTTCGGCCCCGGCCGTGGCCGCCCGTGGAGCGAGAGCCAGTGGGCGCAGGGCGGCGTGTCGGCCGACCCTGCGCGTGCGCGCATGATCGCGGCGCTGGTGCATTGGGCGGCCGAGGCCGCCCCGCTGGTGGAAGCCGGCTTCCGCAACCGCCTGACGGGGCCGCAGCGGCTGGCCGATCCGGACCCGGTGCGCACCGGTCCGGCGCCGACCGCCAACCGCACCGCATCGCTGGGGGATGAGCCGTCGTGGGGCGTCGGCCTGCTGAAGACGATCAGCTGGCGCGTCATCGGCACCATGGGCGACCTGGGCGTCGCTTATCTCTTCACCGGCGATCCGGTGCTGTCGGGTGGGCTCGCCTTCACCGGCGCCATCCTCAACAGCATGCTCTACTTCGGCCATGAGGTGGCGTGGGGTTCGGCCACCGCCGGGCAAGCCGACATCCTGGAGTTCGCCACGGCCGGCATCGGTTCCTGACGGATGCCGCCGCCCCGTTGTTCGGGGCACGCCATATTCGTGTGTTCTTTACCCCGCGTCCGATATCCTCGATACCTGTACGACACACGCTCCGGCAAAGCGAGAGGCCCATGGACCTGACAACACTGACGGGCGCGCTTCTGGTCGCGTTCGGCCTGCTGAGCACCAACGCCATCCTGAACTCCGGGACCATCATGGTCGACATGACGGTGCCCGGCAGCGTCGCCAGCGACGGCATCGACGCGCCGGTCGCCGAGATGATCTTCGAGCGCGAGCTGCAGAACGCCGTGTCCATCCCGTCCGTCGTGCCGCGGCCGGCCATCCGCGGCTCCCGCGAGAAGACGCTGGCGGCGGCGCTGGCCGACGCGCTGAAGGTCGAGGACCTGACCTTCGCCATGCAGATGGCGATCGGCTTCCAGCCCGCCCGCCTGCAGGGCAGCGTCATCATCGAGGACAAGGCGCCCGTCCTTCTGGTCGACGGCTATTCGGGCTCGACCGGCCCCTTCACCCTTCGTGTTCCACAGAAGGAGGGGGAAACCGTCCCGGCGCTTCTCCAGCGGGGCGCCCTGGAGGCGCTGTGGAGGATGCAGCCGTATCTGGCGGCACTCTACACCTTCGAACGGGAACTGGTGGCCGGCCGTGTCGACGCGCATCAGGCGCGCGTGGAGCAGACCATCGCCGCGATGCCGGACACGCCGACCAACCCCGACCGCGCGCTGCTGCTGAACCTGCTGGGCGTTTCGGCGCTGTTCGAGAACGATGTCGAATCCGCGGAGCGGCACTTCAAGGCCGCGGTCCAGTCCGATCCGGCCAGCATCGTGCCGGTGCTCAACGACGCCTTCGTCGACCTCTACTACGACCGTTATGCCGAGGCCGAGGCGAAGATGCGGAAGGTTCTGCTGCCGAAGCCGGCGTCGGACAACCCGGTTCTGTTGAGCACGGCCTACAGCACCTGGGCGGTGGCCCGCTTCGGCCTGCGCGACCTAGCCGGGGCGGAAAAGCTGCTCACCCACGCCGTCACCGTCAACCCGCAAACGGCGACCGCCTACCAGTTGTGGGCCGACATTCGCGAGGACGTGGGGGACATGGAGTCGGCTGCCAAGCTGAATGAGCGGGCGCGCATCAACTCCGCGTACTTCGAGAACTACGCGGAACTGGCGATCCTGTACTTCGAACCGAGCTGGCAGGATGGGCAGGTGCTGAAGCCGAACAGCTTCGGCAAGCCCCGCGCGATCACCATTTCTCAGAAAGATTGATGACGACGTCCGCGGGCTGGATCACCACCGGCCCGCGGTCGATCGGCCCGCGGTCAATCTGGGCCGTTTCCTTGGCCGGCGCCGGGGTGGGAGCCTTCTCCGGGTTGTCGAAGTAGTACACGTACATCGGCGTGAACTGCTGGCCCAGTGTGCAGAAGGTGGCGAACACCACGCCGGCGAGGCCGATGGCGAGCACCGCCGGGCTGGCCGGCGCCACAAGGCCGCCGGCAATCACGTTGATCAGGTTTTCCGCACCTGCCGCCAGGGTCACGACGGTGCCGGTGGTGCCGCCGATGACGCAGCCCCACGCCTTCCTCACGTCGTCTGACGCTTCGGGGCGCACGGGAATCATCGGTGTCGACAGCATCTGGCTGGTGTCGGTTTCCGGCATCGGTTGCGTCGAGGCATCGGGTGCCATGGCCACCGGCATCGCCTGCATGGCGGAACTGCCGGAGGCGATGGCGTGCTCGCTCTCGATCGGCGCCATCGGCTGTGCCGCCGTTGCCTGCGTGGCCGGCCGGCCGCGCCATGACCAGAGGTCGACGGTTTCGATATGCAATTGCCGTTCGGCCGCGGACGCGCCCCCGGCCAGTGCAGTCACGGCCACCGCCGCCAACAGTATGGACTTCAGACCCGCACGCATCGACCTATCCCCCACGTGATGCCCCAACATGCCTGCCGATCACGCCGCGGATTCTGCGCCCGCGTGCATGTCCTGTGTGCCTGGTTCAGATCTTCTTGTACCACCGCCGCGTGCGCAGCAGGATTCCGCTGCGCCGCGGATGCAGCTTAGCACGCTCCATGACGCTTTTGACGCGCTTTTTAACGTCTTCCGGTTCCAGCGCGTTGCCGGTCATGCGGGTGTACATGCCGACGGCGCTCTTGAACTGCTTGTGGGTCACGCCGCCGCGCCGGTTGGCGATCTGCTGCAGATACGCCTTCACGTGCTCGTTTACGTCGCTCTCCAGGGTGATGTCCTCGTCCTCGGCCACGTGCATCAGGATGCCGCGCGCCTGATCCAGGTCGAGGCTGAAGTCGACGACCGCCTTCTTCAGCAGCTCACGTTCCCCTTCCATGGAGATGACGTGGCCGTCTTCGGTGTGGAGGCGGATGTAGTCGGAAAATTTCTTCTTATCGGCGGCCATGGTTTCCATAGTCAATCACCAGAGAACAGGTTTTCCCGACGCGCACCGGTCGCAACCAGAGGGCCGGCGGGGAAGGGGAGCCCGGCCACGGCGGTCGGTGGCGGCGGCGCTTGGCACAGCGGCGGCAACCCGAACTCGACCAGCAGGCGGCAACCGATCGACACGACCCGGCTGACCAGCGCCACGGTGGTTTGCCAGATCATCCCGACCGTTTCCCACACGACGCTCGGCTGCCATTCCAGCGCGCCACTCATCACCGCGCGCGCCACCGCCTCGCTGAACTCGGGCCCCCGGCGGGTGTCGACGACGACGCCCAGGTTGGTGCACAGGGTGGTCAGGCGGTGCTCGCCCGGCGCGCCGGCCCCGGTTTCGAACACCACGGTGCGGTCACGGTATGGCAGCCGCTGCCGTTCGACGGCAGCCCCCAACTCCGGCATGGCGACGGGCAGGATGTTGACCAGCCCGTCGCTGAGCGCCTTGTGCAGCAGGTCGCCGGGCGTCAGCTCGTGGCTGGGCACCATCATGGCGTCCGCATCGCCGTTGAGCAGGCGGCCGAGCGCGCGGGCTCCGCCCCGGTTTTCCAGTTCCAGCCTCTCCAGCGCCGGCAGCGCGCCGCGCAGAAGGCCGGCGCTGACGTCGGCGTGGCTGCCCGGCAGCCCGGCGTCGACGACGACCCGCTGCCGCTGTGCCGCCATGACCAGTTCGCCGAACGACGGCCACGTGTCCTTGCGCACGAAGGTGAGCAGGCAGGCCGGCAGTCCCGGATAATACTCGATGTCTTTCACCGCATCGGGCGATTTGGAGACGAGGTCCTCGTAGAGGTCGCGCTGTACGAAGGCGGCGGCGTTGCGTCCGGACAGGACGCCCTGCAACGCCTGCTGCGCGCTGGGCGCCGGTTCGAGGACCAGCGGATGAGCCTGGCGCAAGGCGCGCTGCAGTCCCGGCCCCGCGGTGCGATGGGCAATGCTGTTGTCGGGGCCGGTGGCGAGGCGCGCGGGCGCCTCCGCCGCGACGGCCTGCGTTCCGATGACCAGGGAGAGGAGAGCGGCGCCGATGGACCGGCGGTGACGAACGAAGCTCACGACGACTTGGCTCCCAGCGCGCGGGACAGGCCTTCCTGGTACTTCGTCTCGGTCGGTGCGAGGCGCACCGCCTGCCGGTAGGAGGCGGCCGCGTCGCTGTGCCGGCCGAGGTCCTGATACATCGCCCCCTGCATGGCGTGCAGCTCAGCCTCGTCCGGTTCCGCGCGTATCGCCTTCTCGATGTGAGCGAGGGCTTCCGCCGGCTGGTTGAGGGCGGCGTGCGCCACGAACAGCTCCCGGTGCACGGTGGCGACGTCGTCGTAGGACGTCAGTGCCCGCTCCAGCGTTTCCACGGCGGCGGCGTGTTTGCCGCTGCGGATCAGCGTGCGCCCGATGTTCAGGTAGCCGGCGCCGAACTCCGGCTTCATCTCGATGGCGGCGGAGAACTTCTCGATCGCCTCGTCGTACCGGCCCTGCAGCAGCAGCGTCCGGCCCCAGAGGTTGAACACGAGGTGGTGATCCTTGCGCGGCATCACCTTGAAGCAATGCTCGATCAGCTCGTAGGTGCCCGGCAGGTCGCGCTTGCCGGCCTTCATCTCCTCGTCGCGCCGGTAGAGCGTCGCCACGTAGGGATCGACGACGACCATCGCGTCGAACGCCGCGGTCTTGAGCAGGCGGCCAACCTCGTCCACCCGGCCACGGTAGGTGTGGAGGACGGTGCGCCCATCGTCGATCTGCGCGCGGATGCGCAACTCGATCACGTCGTCGCCACCGGGAGCGTTGTGAATCTCGCCCGAGAAGGCGACGCGGATCACGCCGAGGTGGCGGCGGGCCGCGTCCACGAAGATCTGGATGCCGAAATACTCGCCAAGCTGCTGGAGCGTCTCCTCCTTCGCCTTTCCGGGCAGATCGGTGGAGCGCAGGCGGGAACCGGCCACCTCGCGGATGTGCCGCATCTCGTCGGCCATCTGCCGCGTCAGCACCTCGGGCGTGTAGCCCTGCTTGACGATGGCGGGCGGAACGGAGATCGGCTCGACGGAAATGCCGCCGAGGCCCGACACCACACTGACGCCGAAAAACGAAATCGCGGCCAGAAGCGAAAGCGACAGGTAATCCACGGCGAAGGCGCTCCGTTACGGCGACGGAGAGGGCTCCGTCGAGGCCGCAGCATACCTCAACCGGGGTATGTATTGTAAAGGAGAGTTGGTTGCGTCCCAAAAACCTTCTACCCTGCGCCGTTCGACGCGGGCGACGCTGCACAACGTTTGGTCAATACCCGGCGGGACGGAAAGAATGTAGCAATATCAACGCAGTGTGATGTCGTTGGAATCGATCTGGCCGGACAGGCGCGAACGGATGTGCGACCAGGAAATGCCGATGGCGAGGATGCTGGCGGTGACCACCAGCGAAATGGTCACGAACAGCGGGAAGGTGAGTTCCGGAAGGATGCCGACGTCGACCAGCGTCCAGGTGATGGCGGAGAAGAACGTCGTGCCGAGCAGGATGCCGATGATGCCCAGCGCGCGCAGGGTGCCCAGGAAGAACGTCGCCAGCACCGTGATAAGCGCCGTGCCGACGAGGATCTTGAACGACCAGCGGGCGTCCTCCGGATCCATCAGCCAATGGACGTAGGAGTAGCCCGTCTGGTTGTAAAAGGCGAAGACAAGGAACATCGCGAACAGCCAGCGTACGACGATGCCCTGATAGCTGAACATGACTTGGTCCTGTCAAACCGTGCGCCCGTAGCACCCCGTGCTCAACGGGCGAACAGCTTCTCTTCCATGGCGGACTTCTCGATGCAGGCGATGCGCTGGAGCTGCAGGTACGCGGCCTTCTGGCCGGCGTAGGGGTCGACCGACACCCGCTCCATGAACTTCAGCTGGTCCCGCACGTCGATGTACTGCGCCGTATAGTCGAGAATGCGGTAGGGGATCATGTAGCTGCCCAGCACGCCGTATTGCAGCACCATCGTGGCCACGCGGCCGGCGGCGTCGCGGATGGTCGAGGGGCCGAGCACCGGCAGCACGACGTAGGATCCGCGTGGCGCGCCATAGGTGCACAGCACATCGTCGAAGTTGCGCACCTCGCGCGGGTAGCCCATCTCCGTGGCGCGGTCGACGACACCGCCCATGCCGTAGGTGGTGTTCACGGCGAAGCGGATGCTGGACTGCTTGGCGCCTTCCCAGTCGCCGCGCAGCGCGTTGCTGACCACGGTGATCGGTTCGCGCAGGTTCGCGAACGCGTTGGACACCCCTTGGCGGAACGGCGGCGTGGTGTGCTCGTTGTAGGCTGCCGCCACCGGCTCCATCACCCACTGCTGGATCGTCCGGTTGAACGAGAAGATCACCCGGTTGAGGGGCTCGTTCAGTTCGGGGATCTGCAATGCGGAATCGTCCGGCGCGGCGGCCGGTGCGGCGGACGCCGTCATGGGGGACAGCATGGCGCCCGCGGCAAGCGCCACCGCCGCGGCGGTCATCCGCCAACCCGTCCGCGTCTGCCGCGCGGCGGCGCTGGAAGAGACCCTGCTCGGTGAACGGAGGCGCAGGACAGGCATCAACTCCTCCCTAAAGGTGGGGTACGCAGAGGCGGGCATCGGCCGGGATCAGCGGGCAAGGCCGGCCAGAACCGCCGAAAGCTCGGTCGGCTTGGTGGCGGTCTGCAGATGGGACTTGGCGGCCTGCTCCAGCGTGCGCGCGGCGGCATCCACCTCCAGGCGCAATTTCGCGTCGGCCAGCCACGCCGACGCCACCTCGGCCGGGCGGCCGCTAAGGGTCTGCACGCTGGCGACGGCGTCCTTAAGGTTGCCTGCGGCAAGCTGTGCGTCGGCGTTGCGCAGCGCGGCGATGGCCGGCGTCGCTTGGTTGCGGCCCAGCGCACCGACGAGGCCTTCGAGCTGCACCGCCGACGAGGATCGGATCACGCTGAGGTCGAGCCAGCCGGGCGCGGTGCCGAGCGTCTCGCCGACATACACTTCGTTGAACACGCCGACAAATCGGGTGCGCAGGTCCGGCGTGCGCGGCACGCCCTTGGCGGCGCCGCGCGCCAGCACGTCGAGCGCGGCCTTGGCCTCCGGCACTCCCTTGGGAGCCAGCGCCTGGGCCAGCGTCAGCGCGTCGCCATAGGGCGCCGTGCCGGCGACCGCCTGTTGAAGCTGGCTGGTCGCGATGAGGAACGCCCGCGCAGCGCCCGCATCGGGCTTGTGCCAGGTGGCGGCAAGCTGGTCCTGCCAGACCGGCAGCGTCGCGATCGCGGCGGCAGACGCCGTGGAGAGCAGCAGTCCGACGACGGCCATCACATAGAGGCCGGGCCGCTTGCGCTCGACCACCACAGGCGCCACGGGAAGCGGCGGCGGCTCCGGCGCGGCCGGTCCTCTGTCGGTGCCCGCGCGCACGGCGGCCGTCTCGGGGGATTCGGTGGCGGTGTCTTGTGCCGTCATGGTGTGCCCGGTCCCGCGCTGTTAGGTTGGTGCCGGCCGTCTCCGCCCATCGAGGCATCGGGCCGGTTTGCAGTCGCCACCGTCACGATACTGGCTGATACACGCGCTGTCACCCGGTTTGTCACCCGGCGCTCAACTCTCGGCGGAAAAACCCATCATTGTCCCCGCGCAACTGCGGCGGGCAAACTGGACGGCCGCCTCCGGTTCGACTATACGAAACGAAGCCGACGCCGCTGCCCATTCAGGTGTATGCCGTCGGATAATAATCTGGACTTGGCGATACGATTTCGGATTGGGGTGTGCGCGTGGACAAGCCGACTCAGCAGACGCCGCAGCCGGGAGCGTGCGCCGGATGACGTGGCGCCGGTTCGCCACCACCGCCGTGGTCCGCGGCGTCGCCCTGCGCCACAAGGGTCTGCGCCGCGCCTTGCTGGCGACGGCCGCGGGCGCGGTGCTGGTCCTGGCCGGCCTGTCCATGGATGCGGGCGGCGTGCCCGAGGTCGTCCCGGCCAGCCAAGCGGCGGCCGCGCCGGTTCCGGCCGAGGGTGCCGGTCCGGCAAAGGCGATGCTGACCTGGACCGGCAACGACGGACGTGCCCGGCGTACCGAAGTCGACGCGGACCGGCTGCGCGCCTTCCACCACGCGCTGGCCAACCGGCTGGTGGAACACCGGGCCATGCTGGCCGAACACGCCGGGCAGATCGCCCGCGACGAGTTCTCGCCAGTGTTCATTCAGCTCGACGCACGCGTGCCCGCCTATACGGAGTGGGTGTTCAACTGGTGGACCAGCTACATTCTGCTGACGCGCGGGCTGGTCACCGGCGTCGACCGGCTGGTGCGCGGTGACCTGGCAGGCATCCAGCCCGCCGTCCAGGAGACGCTGGCCAACTACGTCCGCGCCGAATACGCGTTGATCACGCAGCCGGACGACATGCGCCCCGAAATCGCCGCCGCGGTCAAATCGGCCATCCGCGCGCTCGATCGCGATGTCGGCAAGGTCTGTGGCCTGTACGGCCAGGACTTCCGCAACTTCGTGCTCACCCACGGTGGCGCCATCGAGGTCGCGGCCGAACCTGGGCGCTGGGCGCCGGTGGCGCGCGACGGCGTGGAACTGACCGCGTGGCCCAGCCTGTGCATCCCGCCCGCCGGCCTGCCGGCGACGCCGCCCGAGTTGTACGAGCGTGCCCTGCAGCTGGACGGGCAGATCAATTCGGTGCTGATCCGGTTGAGCCGGCCGATCGCCACCACGGCGGTCTCGCTCAGCGTGTCGGCCTCCGGCATCATGGCGTTCCTGGCCGGCTTCGGCCTTCCGGTCGCCGTGCTGGGCGGGCCGGTTCTGGTCTTCGTGGTCGCCAAGTCGGTGTTCTACGTTGCCGATTTCCTCTTGTCGGAACTCGACGCCGCCTTCAACCGCCGCGATTTCGAAGCGGCGGTGCGCCAGTCCCTGCGCCGGTCGGAGGAGGACAGCGAGGCGGTTCTGGCGCGGATGCTCCAGCAGCGCCTCGACGATCACTTCACCGCGCTGCAGGCCATGGTGTCGCCGCAGAACTGAGGGCGCCGCCGGCGCCGTTACCGTTCAGGCGCGACGCGGGCGGACACCGCCAGGGGAACGCGGTTGGCGCCCGAACCTTTCGACCGCGTCACCAGCCAGTCCATCGCCAGGGCGCCGACCACGGCGCTGCCCACCGCATAGACGCGGCTGACCGCGACGGCCCCTTCGGTGGCGCTGACGGTGCCGGCGGCCGCGGTCGCGGCGGCCTCGGCGCCCACGAACGGCAGAGCGCCGAGGCCGCCGGTGAGGACGTTGAAGGCAACGACGCCGCCGATGGCGCCGAGGCCGATGGCGAACGTCTGGTTACGCTGCGCCCAGGATGTTTCCTCGCTGGCCCGCGGCAGCTTCGGCAGCGGCGGCAGGGGCGGCGGTGCCTGCGTCACGCCGGGCGCCTGGGTTTGGGCCTGGGTGGCCTGGGCGAGCGTCAAGTCGGCGGCGTTCCCGCCGGTGGGGAGGCTGGTGGCGGCGATGGCGATCGCCAAGGCCAGAGCGGGACCCTTCATGGACTGTTCCCCTATCGCGTGGCGGCAGGCCGGTAGGCCGGGGCGCGTGGTCAGTTTGCCGAGATGCGGTCGAGCGTCGTCGCCAGCAGCGCCTCGACCGCCGCGTCGACGGCCAGCCGGGCGTTGGCCTCGATGATCCAGCGCTTGGCCATCCGGGTTGCCGGCTCGCCCAGCTCGTTGAGCTGGTGCAGGGCACCCGCCAGATCCCCTTCGGTCAGGCGGCGGTTGATGATGTCGAGCCCCTTGATGGTGGCGTTCGATTCGACCGCGCCCGGCAGGCCGGAGGTGGCGACCAGTTGCGTGATCCAGTCCTGAATGCGGTCGGTCAGCGACCGCTGAGCCGTCACCTCCGCCACCGCCTGGATGTTGGGGGCGACCAGGGCCACGAAGGTCTCGCGCAGTTCGGTCACCGTCGCCACGCCGGTGGCGGCGAACGGGGCCAGCGCCGAGAGGGCGTCCGCCAGGCGTTTGTCCTCGCCCACCAGCTTCATGCCGGCGTCGAGTTCCCGCTGGTAGGGCTTGGAGGTCTGCAACTTGACCAGCAGCTGCTGCGACACCAGCGCCAGCCGCGTCGAAGCGGGCCCGTTGCCGTTGGCGTTGATCTGTTCGAGGCGCTTCTCCGCCTCCTGCAGGCGCTCGCCGAGCGCCGCGGCTTCCCGCTGCGCCTGCTCCAGCTTCGCCTGCAGGTCGGCGCGGGCGCTTTCCTCGCCGGACAGCTTGGCCTGAAGTTCGGCCCGGGCGGCCGACTCCTGGTCGAGCTTGGCCTGCAGATCGCCTCGCGCCGCGTCCTGCTGGTCGACCTTCGCCTGCAACTCGGTGCGCGCGGTGTCCTGCTGGTCCAGCTTGGCCTGCAGCGTGCCGCGGGCGCCGGCTTCGGTGTCCAGGCGGCCGGACAGGGAGGCGACGCCGGCGTCCAGCGCCTTCAGACGCTCCGGCGTGGTGCCGATGGCGGCGTCGATTTCGCCGAACCGCCGCTCGATGGTGTTGAAACGGCCCTCGATCCCGTCCATCCGGCCGGCGGTGCGGTCGCCCCGCTCCTCCGACGCCGCGAGGCGGGTGCCGATCTGCGCGAAGCCACTCTCCAGCTGGTCGATGCGGCGGGCCGAGACGTTGAAGTTGCCGCCGACCGCCTCGATCGCGTCGACGCGGCCAGCGGTGCTGCGGTTCTGGCCGTCCAACGCGGCGATGCGCTGCGACAGCGCCTCCAGCCGGCCGTCGGCGGTCACCAGGTCGATGGCGGGCGCCACCTGCGGGATGTGCCCGAACTTCTCCAGCAGGACCGGACGCAGGGCTGGCGTGGCGACCGCGAAGGCCGAGCCGGTCAGTGCCACCAGCGAGACGAACAGGGCGAAGCCGTTGCCCCGCGCCCGAGGCGGCGGCGCGGCCACCGGCCCGCGGTCGGCGGGGCGATCGGTCCGCGACGGGCCCGTCAGTTCCTTCTCCATGGCGCTCGCGCCCGGCTTGTCTGCGGAAGAGGCCCGATCCAGTTCGGGCGAAACGGACGTCGACATGCGGTCTTCCATCAAGAGTGGGCGCGCGCCGGATGACGGCGATGCTGGATCATGGACGCCGGATGGCCAGCGGGGATCACGGGCGGGCGTAGATGCGGTCGGTGGCGACCGCCGAGGACCACAGCGGGATGGCCTGCTGGTCGCCGTCCGCGATGTAGTGGACCGGGTTCGGCTTCGCCCCGGAGGTGCGCTGGGTGTAGTGGTGGAACCAGTTGCCGGCGAAGCCGCCGATCACGGCCGCCACGACCGTGGGCAGGCCGATCACCCCGTCGAGCACGATGAGGCCGGCGACGACACCGAGGCCGATGGCCACCATCTGCTGCGGTTCAAGGTTCAGCATGCCGGCCAAAGGCTGGGCAGGGGCCGCCGGCGCGCCCGGCACGGGGCTCTGCGGGGCCGGGTTCGCCTGGATCAGTTCCAGCCGTGCCCGGTCCATGTCGGACAGAATCTGCTGGCGGAACGTGACGGTCTCCGCCATCGCGCCCTGGCCATACCCGACAAGCGCCGCGATCAGCAGCAGCACACGCCCGATCCCCATTCCGGTCCCCCTCGTTCTCGCCGGCCGGAGCCGTCGCTGCCCCGTCCCCACACTGCCCGGAACGCCGCCGTCCATGCCCCACGCGGGGAGCGAGCGGCGCGTTCCCGGATATTCCCCTTTTTCAGTACCACGATTGGTGGAGCAGATTGAAGTCCCGACTTGACCGCGCGGCGTGATAACGAATAATCGCGCATGTGAGAAACTGGGGCGGGCCGCCGTGGCCGCGTCTCCGAGCCGGACCAGGGAGGCCCCCGCAGGGGTGGCCGATGAGGACATGCTGACAGGCGAGGCCGGGTGGAACCTGCTCGCGGCGAACGCGGCGGCCGGGTTGCTGGCGCTGGTCCTGCCCATGCTGGTGATCGGCGTGGTGTCCGCGCTCAGCCATCGGCTGGCGACGCTGGACTTCTACGGCATTCCCCCGCTGATGCTGCTGCCCAAGGTCGCCGGCCTGCTGCTGGGCGTGGTGGTGCTGGCCGACTGGCTGCCGGAGGGGCGCTTCGCCGCCAGCACCTTCTTCGATCCGGGCAGCTACTGGAACATGGCGGCGACGGAGTTCCTGCGGCGTTGCGCCGACCCGCTGGCCTATGACCTAGAGGCGGCGCTGGGCGATGCGCTGTGGGGCGACGGGGGGCTGCTCGTGCGCATCGCGGCGTGGCTGATGCTGTTGGCGCTCGCCGCGGAGGCGGTGCTGGCGGTGCTGGTGTCCGGCTGGATCCAGGGGCTGCGGAACTTCGCCGCGGCCATTCTTTTGGCATTGTCCGGCGCGTTCATCGCTGTGTACAGCGTCGCCTTCATCCTGTGGGCGGTGTACCTGCTCAATTTCTGGGTCTTTCTCGTGCTGGCCGTCGTCTACCAGTACAAGCGCCACCACAGTCACGCGGTTTGACGGGAACGGGCATGGCAGCGCACAGGCCGCACAGCACCTCCGGGCCGCCGGTCGTCGAAGGCAAGGGCACCTACATCGCGCGCGGCGTCGGCGGCCGGCTGGAATTGACCGGCAACCGGCTGCGCATCGTCAAGGGCGGCATCTTCGGCTACATCATCACGCTGCTCGGCATCGAGGGCGGCTTCGTCGAGCGCACCGTCCGGGTGAGCCAGATCTCCAGCATCGAGCTGGACGTGCCGGTGATGTTCTTCCGCTTCATCCGCATGTCCTATCCTGGCAGCCCGACGATGTCCGGCCACACGTTCCTGGACATGATGGCCGAGAACGCGGTGCTGATGAGCCTCGTCGACAACCGGCCGTTCTACGCGCTGGTCGAGCGGATCGAGGCGATGATGGACGCCGAGGGCGCGCCCGCACTGGAGCGGCTGCCCGACGAACCGGAGGATCCGCCGCCCCCGCCGCGCCCCTCGCTGCGGGAGGCGCTGGGCCGCCGGCTGCGAGCCCTGTGGAGCCGCCGCGCGGCGAAGCGTGCTCCGCCAGCCGAACCGGCGGCCGAGACGGGGCCGCCGGGTTCGGGGCCGGAGCAGCCCTAGTCGCCGCCGTAACGGTCAGTCGTCGTCCACGCCTCGCTGACCGCCAGGGTGCAGGGACGCACCGAAAGGCCGACCGGCAGCCGCGTCGTGCTGTCGCCGCACGCCGCGTCCACTTGACGATGGGTGAGGCCGCGGGCGTCGCGCAGGTCGACGCCGGACAGGTTCGCCCCGCTCAGGTCCGCCCTGGACAGGTCGGCCCCGGCGAGCACGGCGCCGGAGGCCCGCGCGCCGGTGAGCCGGGCGCCGGAAAGGTCGGCGTTGCGCAGGTCCGCCCCGTCGAGGTCGGCGCCCGACAGGTCGACGCCGCGCAGCGAGGCGCCCGCCAGTGCCGCCGACGACAGCTTGGCGCCGGCAAGGGTGCTGTGGTCCAGCCGCGCGCCGTCCAGGCGTGCGCCCGCCAGCACGGCGTGGGCGAGCGGCAGCCGCTCCAGACGGACGCCGTCGGCGGCAAGATCCTCCAGCGCGCTCAGGCGACCGCCGTCCTCCCGGCGTCCGCCGACGGCGTGGACGAGTTCCAGCGCCCGGTATTGCGCCTCGCGCCGGGCGGCGTCGGCCTGTTCGGCGCGCCGGCCGCTTTCCGACAGCCAGACGGCGACCGCGCCGAGCACCACCAGATGGGTTGCGATGATGACGAAGCGCCCCAAGCGCGACGCACCGGTCGGGCGAAGGAGCGGGGCACGGCCCGGCCGGTCGTCACGACCGGCGGCCGGCAGTGGGGGAAAGCTGTCCTTTGGCATGCAAGATCAGCTAATCTTCGCGACCGGCCGAGCCAGTGTGCCGACGGATAGGCGGCGAAGGCGTCACGCCTAACCCCGCCGCATCCCGGCGCCTGACCCCGGCACGGACGCCGTGCCACGGCCGGCGTGCTCCACCCCCTTTGATCGGCGCGGCATGGCGGCGAAGCCACACATCACGTTCGGCACCTTCCTGGTCCGCCTGCTCCTGCTGGAGGCGCTGGTGCTGGGAACCTACAACCCCAGCGGCGTTTCCTTCGCCCACTGGATTGCGGCGGATGGCGGGTTGATGTCGGGGAAGGTCGCGGCGGCCCTGTTTCTGACCGCATCCTATGCCCTGGTGGTGACCGTGCTGATCGGCTCCATCGGGGGGCTCGGCTTTCTGGTCGGAACGTTCTGCCTGCTGCTGCTGGTGTATCAGGCTTTGTTGATATTTCCGGAGGCGCGCACCTGGCTGGTGCTGCAATGGGCCGGGTTGATCAGCCTGGGCTTCGTGCTGGCTGTCGGCGTGGTGTGGTCGGGCCTGCAATATTCGCTGCTCGGCCAGAAACCTGCCCGCTACGTGGCCAACAAGAAGAAGATCTGAAGCGGGCGGGCGCGCCGGGCCGGAGCCGGGCGCGCCCGCGCCGGCTATTCGAACAGGTGTCGCTCGGCCGTCTTGACCAGCCGGTCCAGGCGCTCCTCCAGCGATGGCTGGACGAGGGCGGTCTGCTGGTACTCCAGAGCCAGACGCTCCAGGGTGCGCGTCGCCTCGTCCAGGTCGATGCGGCGTTGCGCATCGGCCAGCCACGCCGAGGCGAGGGCGACCGGCGCTGAACCCAGCGAGCGCACGGAGGCGACCGCTTCCCGCAGGTTGCCGGCGGTGAGCAGCACCTCCGCGTTGCGCAGCGCGGGCGGGGTGGGGGCGGGCGCCGGGGCGCCGAACAGGCCGGTGTTCATGATGTCGCTGACAGGCAGCGCGGCGGTGATCTGGTTCACCGAGCGCTCGACCCAGTCCGGCGCCCAGGCGGGGGTCGCCCGGCCGGGTGCCGCGGGGCGCGGCGCGGCGCTGTCGCGGATGGCGGCGGCGACGGTCTCGAACCGGGCCCGCAGGACCGGCACGGCGGGCGCGCCCTTGTCGGCGAAGGCGGCGACGCGGTCGAGCGCGGCGGTGATCGGTGCCTGACCGGCCGGCGCCAGGGCGCGGGCGACGTCGACCGCCCCGGTGAAGGGCCCGGCGCCAGCGGCGGCACGCGAGACGCCTTGCGCGGCGATGAGGAAGCTGCTCGCGGCCGCGGGGTCGACCCGTTCCCAGACGCGGTCAAGCTCACCTTGCCAGAGCGGCAGGGTGGCAACCGCCGCCGTGGTCGCGGCCGACAGCAGCAGGCTGAACGCGGTCACCGCGTACAGCACCGGGCGGCGGCGCGGGGCAGCGAGGCGCGCGGCGGGGAGTGGAGCGACCGGTGCGGCGGCCGGCGCGGTCACGGCCGCCGGGGCAGCTTCGGCCACCGGGACTGCCACCGGGACTGCCACCGGGACTGCCACCGGCGGCGCGGCGAGCACCGGCTCCGGGACCTTTTCCGGTTCGGCGGCCTTCACCGGCTCGGGTTCGGGCGCCGGCTGGGGAGCGGGTTCCGGAGCGGGCGGAGCCGCGGCTTCGACCACCGGTTCGGGCGCGGCGGCGGGTTCCGGTGTCGGTTCGGGCAGCGGTTCCGGAGCCGGTTCGGCGGGCGCCGCCTCGGCCTTGACGGGTTCCGGCTCGGCCGGTTCGGGGGCCGTGGCCGGTGCCGACATGGTCTCCTCCCTCGTGGCGGGCTCGGAAACAGGCTCGGAAACGGATGCGGGCGCCGGTTGGGGCGCCGGTTCGGGCGCGGCTTCGGCGGTGACCGGCGGCTCCGGTTCGGCGGCGGGCGCCGCCGCTTGCCCGGCGGCCGGCGGTTCGGCGGGGGCGCCGCCGTAGACGTCGTCGATCGTCGGCTTCTTCACCGCCGGAACCTTTTTCGGCTTTATCGCCATGGCGCACCTTCCACCGACATGAGAACGTTTTCGACTTCATCGACCAGCGCCCGGAAATCGCCCATCGCGGCCGACCCGTAGCTCGGCACGCCGGCCAGCTTGATTTCCTCGAATCGCACCCGCTCCATGATCTTGGAGGCGAGGACGGGGACGTTGACGTCGACCAGCATCTGCCGGACCACGTCGGTCAGCGTGACGCGCGGCTTCACCCGGTTGAGCACGACGCGGTACGGCAGCGGCCGGCCGCCGCGCGCGGCGGACGTCTCCAACTGCTCGATCACCGTCGTGGTGTCCAGGCTGGGGTAGACATCGTCGAGGCTGGGTTGCGCCGGGATCAGCACGAGGTCGGCGTCGAGCAGGATGGCGCCGTTCTCCTCGGTCAGGAAGCCGGCGGTGTCGACCACCACGACAGCCCCGGCGTCGCGATGCGCGGCGACTCGCGCGCGCAGCTGGTCGATCCCGACGCGGTCGGCGATCAATGTTTCGAACGGGCAATCGGGAGGCAGGAAGCCGGATTCGGCGCGGTGGATGCCACGCTGCGGATCGGTATCGACCAGCATCACGGACCGGCCGCGCTTGTGCCAGCACTCGGCCAGACAGCGCGCCAGCAAACTCTTGCCCGTACCGCCCTTGCGGTTGGCGACGACCACGACGGCGCCGCGGTCAACCGCCGGTCTGGCCTTCTTCACCGATACTGCCACAGGTCCCCCTTCCTGCTGCCGACGGTGAAAACACTCCGTGCAGTTCGCAATTTTGTCAATGTCGAGCGATTCGGAAATGTCGCCGCGTGTTTTCCATGGCGCGGCATCAGCTGTTGCTGGCGCTCTGGCGCACGGACTCGCATCGCGCCCGGCGGTTGCTGAGGTAGGTGTCGCGCATGCCTTCGTAGCTGTCGAAGCCCAGCGCCTTGGCCTGCGGGTCCAGTTCGCGCGCGGTGGCGACCTCGGCCGCCAGTTCCACGGTCTGCAACGCCGCCAGCGTCTGCACCGCCGACGCGGACGGCAGCAGCGGGAACACCATGGCCGCCAGGATCGCGTTGGCGATGACCACGTCCACCACCCCGTCGCGCAGCGTGCGCGGCCCGATGAAGGGCAGCACGACGTAGGGTCCCTCGTTGACCCCGCGGGCGCAAAGGACCACGCCCAGGTCGTTGCCGTAGGGTCCGATTCCCCACTGGCCGGCGCGATCGTAGAAACCCAGCAACCCGACGGTGCTGTTGATGGCGAAGCGCGCCGCCGACTGCGATGCCGCCCCCCACTCGCCGGCCGCGCCGGCGGCGAGCATCGACATGGGCTCCTGGACGAAGTTCATCGCCATGTTGTGCAGGCCCTGCTTCAGCGGGGAAGGGGGCTCCGGCGCCACCACGGCGGCCGGCTGCACGGCGCTCTTGTCGTCCTCCAAGAACTCGAAGAAGGACTTGTTGAATTCAAAAATGGTGCGATTGTATGCGTCGAGCCAGGATTCCCGTTGCCCCTCGCCCTGCGATGCGAAAGCCGTGCCGGCGGAACCGGACACCAGAAAAACGGCCAGGGCGATGGCCCCCCACTTGCCACGTCCAAGCAAAATCCACCCCCGCATTTCAACCGCGACGTTTAACCGCGGAGAAAGACTACCACAAACGGATAGGCGGTGAGAACCTAAACGCGATCTGGGCGGGTCCGTCCTGGGCGGGCCTGTCTGCCCGTCAGGCGCCGCCGCGCGGCGCCACGCCGGCGGCGACGGCCATGCGGACGAGGTGGGGCAGGCTGTTGGCCTGCATCTTCTCCATGACGCGGGCGCGGTGAATCTCCACCGTGCGCGGGCTGATCGACAGTTCGTAGGCGATCACCTTGTTGGACTGCCCGCCGACAAGCCCCTGCAGCACGTCGCGCTCGCGCGGGGTCAGCGCGGCAAGGCGCGCGAGCACTTCCGGCGGCGCCGATTCGGCGGGCGGGGGCGGGGCCGATGCCGCCGGAAGATCCGGCTCGGCGCGGGGACGGGCGAGGGCGGTGCGCACGCCTTTGATCAGCGCCTCGTCGTCGAATGGCTTTTCCACGAAGTCCACGGCGCCGGCCTTCATGGCGCGTACGGCAAGCGGAACGTCGGCGTGCCCGGTCATGACGATCACCGGCAGGACGTGGCCGGCCTCGGCCAGCCGTTCCTGCACCTCCAGGCCGCTCATCTCCGGCATGCGCACGTCGACCAGCAGGCAACCAGGCCGACGCGGCGCGTCGGATTCCAGGAAGGCCGAGGGGGAGCCGAAGCTTTCCACGCGGAAGCCGGCGCACTCCAGCAGGACCTGCAGGGAATCGCGCACGGCATCGTCGTCGTCGACGATGAAGACGGTGGGTTCAGCGGGCATGCTCCGCTCCCGAATCGGCTGCGTCCGCGTCGGTTGCCGGCCGGTCGACGCGTGGTACGGTGAAGTGGAAGACGGTGCCGCCGTCCGGCCGCGCCTCCGGCCACAGGCGGCCGCCGTGCGCGTCGATGATCGAACGGCAGATCGACAGGCCGAGGCCCATCCCCTTCTCCTTGGTGGTCACGAACGGCTGGAACAGTTGCGCCAGCACTTCGTCCGCAAGGCCATGGCCGGTGTCCTTGATGCTGACGCAGGCCAGGCCGTCCGGGCCGGGAGCGGTGACGATGGCCAGTTCCCGGTGGGGGGCGTCGGCCATCGCCTCGGTGGCGTTGCGCACGAGGTTGAGCACCACCTGCTGGATCTGGATTTTGTCGATCAGCACCGGCAGATCCTCGGCGTGCAGGTCCAGGCCGACACGCACGCCGCTCTCCTTGGCGCCGACCAGCGCCAGGGCGCTTGCCTCCTCGACCACCTTGTTCAGGCTTTCCACGGTGCGCTCCGTGTAGCCCTTCTCGATGAAGTTGCGCAGGCGGCGGATGATCTGGCCGGCGCGGGTGGCCTGCGCCGCCGCCTTTTCCATGGTCTCCAGCGCCCGCCCCGCCTGCGGGCCGTCGATGTTGCCAAGCAGGCGGCGCGCCGCCTTCACGTAGTTGATCACGGCCGTCAGCGGCTGGTTCAGCTCGTGCGCGAGGGCCGATGCCATCTGGCCCATGGCGCTGACGCGGCTGACGTGCAGCAGCTCGGCCTGCAGCTCCTGGAGGCGGCGCTCGGTCGCCTGCCGTTCGGTGAGGTCGCGCACGAAGCCGGTGAACAGCCGCCGGCCGCCCAGGTTCACCTCGCCCACCGCCAACTCCATGGGGAAGACCGAACCATCGCGCCGCAGGCCGGTGACGACACGCCCGATGCCGATGATGCGGCGCTCGCCCGTGCGGTGGTAGCGCTCCAGGTAGGCGTCATGCTCCTCCCGGTAGGGCGAGGGCATGAGCATGCTGACGTTGCGGCCCAGCACCTCCTCGGCCCGCCAGCCGAACAGCCGCTCGGCGGCGGGGCTGAACGTTTCGATCCGGCCGCGCTCGTCGATCACGATGATGGCTTCCGGCACGGTGTCGAGGATGGAGGCGAGGCGCGCCTGCCGCTCGTTCAGCGCCGCTTCCGCGCGCCGGCGTTCGGTGATGTCGCGGACGATGCCGACGTAGACGGGCGCCTCGGCCTGCGTCGCCTCGCCCACCGACAGCTCCATGGGAAAGGTGGTGCCGTCCTTGCGCTGTCCCTCCACCTCGCGCCCGATGCCGATGATGCGGCGCTCGCCCGTACGGTGGTAGCGCTCCAGGTAGGCGTCATGCTCCTCCCGATAGGGCGAGGGCATGAGCATGCTGACGTTGCGGCCCAGCACTTCCTCGGCCCGCCAGCCGAACAGCCGCTCGCACGCGGCGTTGTAGGTCTGGATGCGTCCCGTGCGGTCGATGACCATCACGCCGTCCGGCACCGTGTCCAGCATCGCCTGGAAACGGGACACGAGATCGTGGCCGTCATCCCGCCCCTGTTCCGTCACCATCGCCCTCCCGCCGAATCATCGCACGATATCCTTAGAGTAGTTGACCGGGAAAGTGGGTCAACCGTGCAAGCGGGGGGTATGCGACGTCGCATAGCCTGGGAATAGGCCTAGAGGTGGGGCCAGAGCGCCTGCACCGCCATGCACACCGCCGTGCCGGATCCGACGGACACCAGCAGGTTCCGGATGGCGAGGTGCGCGGCCACGGTGACGGCGGCGCCCAGCGCCTGCGCCGTCTGCACCGGCGGCGGTTCCGTGCCGATCCCCCAGCCCAGGAAGACGATCAGCACCGCCAGCACGGCCGGCGGAAACAGCTCGGCGAACAGGCGTCGCAGCGCCGGGCTGTTCAGCCGGTCGCCGATCAGGAAGGGCAGGAGGCGCGCCGATGCCGTAGCCAGCGCCATCAGCATGGCCGTGAGGACCACCGTGGCGCTCATGGCGCTGCCCTCCGCCGGTCGAGGATCGCGACCGCCGCCAGGGCCGCCGCCAGCACCGGCAGCAGCGTGCCGGCCGTGCCGAACAGCCACGCCCCGGCCGCCGCCACGGCGCCGGCCAGCAGCGCCGCCGACGCTTTCGGCCGGCTGCGCACCTGTTCCAGCAGCAGCACGATGAACAGCGCGGTCAGCGCGAAGTCCAGCCCGCGGACGGCGGCGGGCACGAGCCCTCCGACGGCCGCCCCGGCGGCGCAGCCGATCACCCAATAGCCCTGGTTCAGCAGCGCGACGCGCCACAGGATGCCGTCATCCTGCCGCGCCGCCGCTTCCGGTGGCATGGCGGCCAGCACGGCGTAGGTCTCGTCGGTCAGCGCGAAGGCGAAATAGGCCTTGGCGGCACTCCACGACCGGAACCGGTCGAGGAAGGCAAGGCCGTAGATGGCGTGCCGGGCGTTGAGCACGAAGGTCGCCAGCGCGATCTCCACCGGACCCTGTCCGGCGGCCAGCATCCCCGCCGCCATGAACTGCGAGGCCCCGGCATACACGACGAGGCCGAGCAGCGGCGCGCCCAGCGGTTCCAGTCCCTGCTGCACCCACAGAACGCCGAAGGCGATGCCGATGGGCACGTAGCCCACCAGGATGGGCACGCTCAGCACGAAGGCCCGGCGCCAGGGCGAGGCGTCTTGGTCGAAGGTTGTGTCCGTCATTGCGGCGGCTTTCGCGTTTCCTTCCCGATGCCGTCTTCATGGCGGCATCCCGCGCCACAGACAACCCCGCTTACGGCAGGTCTGCCCCCAGGTGCCGATGGACGGCGTCGTGCAGCTGGCGCGGGGTGATCGGCTTGAAGGCGATGCCCAGGCCGTGCGCGGCGGCGTCGCGGCGGCATTCGCTGCCCGTCTCGCCGGTCAGGATGATGCCGGGCACGGCGGTTCCGGTAAGGTCGCGGATCTTCAGGATCGCCTCCGTGCCGACGCGGCCGTCTCTCAAACGATAATCGGCGACGACGAAATCCGGCGTCCGGCCGATGGCCTCCAGCCGCGCGATGGCCTGGTCGGTGGAGCCGGCCACCAGCGTCTCGTATCCCCATTCCTCGAACGCCGCCTGCAGACCCAGAAGCACGATGGCGTCGTCGTCGACGAGCACGGCCAGGCGCCCGTGACCGATGCGGGCGACCTCCGTCACCACCTCCGGCGCTGCTTGGGACGATGCGTCGGCGCGCGGAACGGCGATGGTGAAGACCGAACCGCGGCCCGGCTCCGACCGCAGCTCGACAGGGTGACCGAGCAGCCGGGACAGCCGCTGCACGATGGCCAGCCCGAGGCCAAGGCCGTGCGTGCGGTCGCGTTCGGGATTGCCGAGCTGGTGGAATTCCTCGAAGATCCGTTCGGTTTCGTCGGCGGGAATGCCGATGCCGGTGTCGCGCACCTCGATGCACAGCGTCCCGTCGCCGGCCTCCCGGCAGCGCAGCGCGACATGACCGGATTCGGTGTAGCGGACGGCGTTCTCGGCGAGGTTGCGCACAATGCGCCCCAGCAGCATGCGGTCGCTGCGCACGTGCGCGTCGCACCCCGCTTCGAGCCGGAAGTCGAGACCCTTGCTGGCCGCGATGGGGGCGTACGCCGTGCCGATCTCCTGAAGGAGCGGCAGGAGCCCGAACGCCTCCACCTTGGCCGTCACGGCGCCGGAATCGATCTGCGAGACGTCCAGCAGACTGTCGAGCAGGCTTTTGAGCGTCTCCAGACCGCGTTCCAGCATCACCAGCGTCTCGCGGCCCCGCTCGTCGTGGGCGATGCGGGCGCGCAGTGCTTCGGCGAACAGGAACATGGACTGCATGGGCTGGCGCAGGTCGTGGCTGGCCGCCGCCAGGAAGCGGCTCTTGGAGCGGTCGGCCCGCTCCGCCGCCTCGCGCGCCTCGCGCAGGTCGTGCACGTCGCTGGCGCTGCCGATCCAGGCGACGATCCGGCCATTCAGGCGCATGGGATTCACCCGGAGGGCATGCCAGCGGTACATGCCGTCGGCGCGCCGTATGCGCATGTCGTACACGTACGGCTCCCCGGCGGCGATCGCCCTGGCGCGCAGCGCCTTCATGCGAGGCTGGTCGTCCGGGTGGATGGCGTCCCAGCGCGAACCTTCCGACGTGTTCTGCCCGGTGTACGCCGCCCAGGAGCCGTTGAAGGCCTCCAGCCGGCCGTCGGGTCCGTTCACCCACATCATCAGCGGGGCGTGTTCGATGACCGCGCGGAACCGCTCCTCGCTGCCGCGCAACACCATGCGGCTCTCTTCCAGCTCGGCGTTGGCGCGGCGGAGATCCTCGTTCAGCGCGGCAATGGTGAGCAGGTCGGCCCGGCTCGCCGCGAGAGAATCCTCCGACTCCCGCCGACGCAAGGCGTCGCGCAGGGCGGCGTTCTCGGCGTCAAGCTCCGCCAGTCGGGTGCGCAGGGCGTCCTCGGACAAAGCGCTCGATCCGGTCATCAGCGCGCGCTGCGCCGGCAGGGGGAAAGGCAGGACTCAAGCAATCGGTATGATATGGGCATAAGACAGGCGATCTATGATCTGCGTTCGTGCGCGTTTTAGACGAATGTGCAGGCGGCTGGACATTATCCTGAAGCCATAGTTGCGCAAAAACATTGTCGATCGAGCGGCATTTTGCTCGCGTCTGCCATGCAGGTCCGGCGTCCGCGCGGCGTCGAACCGGGCATCCCGCACGACGAACCATTGATCCCGGCGTCCGGGATCTTTATAGCGTCGCCCCCTTTGGTGCTTCGGGGAGGGTGTCATGGCGGGTTGCGGTCTTGATTTCGGCACGTCGAACACGACGCTGGGCGTCGGCACGGGGGATGGTGCCCGGCTGCTGCCGCTGGAAGGTTCGCACGCCACGCTGCCCAGCGCCCTGTTCTTCGACTTCGAAACCAACGCCACCAGCTACGGCCGCGCCGCGATCGAGGCCTATGTGGCGGGGGCGGACGGGCGGCTCATGCGCTCGATCAAGTCGGCGCTGGGCACCGACCTGATCGACGCCGACACGGCGCTGCAGGCCCGCCGCATCAGCTTCCGCGCGGTCATCGCGCAGTTCCTGGGCGAGGTGCGGCGGCGTGCGGAAGAGACGGCCGCCAGGCCGCTGGATGCCGTCGTGCACGGCCGCCCGGTGCACTTCGTCGACGGCGATCCGGCCGCCGACGCGGTGGCCCAGACGGCACTTGAAGACATCGCGCGAAGCATCGGATTTCACGAGGTTTCTTTCCAGTACGAGCCGATTGCCGCGGCGCTCGACTACGAACAGCAGGTGGCGCGGGAGGAACTGGCGCTGATCGCCGACATCGGCGGCGGCACGTCGGACTTCTCCATCGTGCGCATCGGACCGGAGCGCCGGCGGCGGGCCGAGCGCGCCGACGATATCCTGGCCAACGACGGCATCCGCGTGGGCGGCACCGACTTCGACCGCGACCTCAGTCTCGCCGCCGTCATGCCGATGCTCGGCTACGGCAGCCCGATGAAGCGGGCCGGGCTGTTGGCGCCGAAGGGACTGTTCCTCGATCTGGCGACGTGGTCGCGGATCAACTTCCTGTACACCGCCAAGGCGCAGACCGAACTGAAGCGGGTCCACCGCGAATCCGACCGGCCGGACCTCATCGAACGCCTGATGGACGTTGTGGAGGAACGCCGCGGCCACGCGCTGGCCATGGACGTCGAGCGCGCCAAGATCGTGCTGTCGGGCTCGGCGCGCACGGCGCTGGATCTGGGCTGGCGGGATGGCGGCGCGCCGGAGGTGACCGCCGACGATCTGGTCCAGGCGACAGGATCCCTGGCCGGCCGGATCGCTGCCCGCATCGGGGACTGCCTGCGCCAGGCCGGCACCCCGGCGGAGCGTATCGACGCGGTGTTCCTGACCGGTGGCTCCACCCTGCTGCCGCACGTGCGCGGCGCCATCGTCGGTTTGCTGCCGGGTGCGGCGGTGATCGAGGGCGACACCTTCGGCTCGGTCGGGCAAGGCCTGTCCATCGAGGCCGGGCGGCGGTACGGGGCGTGACGGGAAATTTCCCTTACCCGACAAACAGATCCGGCTCCGCGTCCGGTTCGGACAGGTCGGTGCAGCCGATGCCGATCAGGCGGAAGGGACGGCCATCGGCCACCTGCACCAGGAGCTGGCCGCCGACCGCGAGAATGGCCTCGGCCGTGCGGGCCGGCGGGTCGACGCGGCGGGAGCGGGTGATGTTCTGGAAGTCGGTGGTCTTCAGCTTGAGCACGACCGTGCGCCCCACCAGTTCCTCGGCCGCCATGCGGCGGGCCACCTTTTCGGCTAGCGGACGCAGTTCCTGCATCAATGCGTCGGGATTGGAGACATCCCAGTCGAAAGTTTCCTCCGAACTGATGCTCTTGCTGGGGCCCTCCGGCTCGATGCGGCGGTCGTCGATGCCCCGGGCAAAGCGGTAGAGCGTACGGCCCATGGCGCCGTAACGGCGCACCAGCTCGATCTCTTCGCGCTGGCGCAGGTCGGCCACGGTGCGCACGCCCTCCGCCGCCAGCTTTTTCTCCAGGGCCGGGCCGACGCCCCAGAGGATCGACACCTTCTTCGGCCCCAGGAAGTCCAGCGCCTGCGCCCGCCCGATCACCGAGAACCCGCGCGGCTTGTCGAGGTCGGAGGCGATCTTCGCCAGGAGCTTGCAATAGCTGAGCCCGATGGACGCCGTGATGCCCAGGTCGCGCTCGAACCGCTTGGTGATCTCCACCAGCGCCTGGGCGGGGGAGATGCTCAGGCGTTCCTCCACGCCGGTGAGGTCGAGGAACGCCTCGTCGATGGAGATCGGCTCGACCAGCGGGGTGAAGGCCTCCATCAGGCGGCGCGCCTGATGGCCGACCTCGCGGTACTTGCGGATGTCCGGCGGCAGCACGACGGCGTCGGGGCAGCGCGACAGCGCCTCGTGGATCGGCATTGCCGAGCGCACGCCGGACAGCCGCGCCACGTAGCAGCAGGCGGCGACCACGCCGCGATGCTCGCCGCCGACGATCACCGGGCGCGTCGCCAGTTCCGGCCGGTCGCGCTTCTCGACGGTGGCGTAGAAGGAATCGCAGTCGATGTGGCCGATGGGCAGCGCGTGCAGCTCGGCGTGCGCCACCACCCGCCGGCCGCCGCATTTCGGGCAGCGCGGCGCGGGAGAGGCGAGTGCGGCGGCGCAATCACGGCACAGTGCGGTGGGGGATGTGCCCGTCATGCCCGACAGTTCAGGCCGCCGGCCCCCCTGTCGTCAAGGGGGCCGTCAAGGGTGTCGCAGGCCGGGTGGCCGGCAGGCAGCGTTGCGCCGGCAGCGTGGCGACCGCGGTGGTGCCTTCCCCCGGCGCGCTGGCGACGTCCAGCCAGCCCTGGTGCATGCGCATGATGGCAAGGCTGATCGGCAGGCCCAGTCCGGTGCCGCCGCGCCGGCGCGACACGGTGCTGTCGGCTTGGTAGAAAGGCTGGAAGATCTTCGGCAGGTGTTCCGGCGCCACGCCGACGCCGGTGTCGGCCACCGTGATGCGGGCGTCGCCGGCCTCGCTGCGCGCAGCCCCGACCCGCACGGTGCCCCCGGCATCGGTGAACTTGATCGCATTGGAGACGAGGTTCAGCACCACCTGCCGCATCAGCCGTTCGTCGGCGCGCACCGGCAGCGGGCCGTCGGGCGTGTCGATCTGCAGGACGACGCCGGCGCTGCGCGCCTGTTCCCGCAGGATGCCCGACGCGCCGATGACGAGGCGGCCGAGGTCGCATTCCGTCTCGTGCAGGAGCATGGCGCCGGCCTCGAGCTTGGACATGTCGAGGACGTCGTTGATGATGGTCAGCAGGTGTTCGCCGCTGGCGCGGATGTCGCGCGCGTATTCCATGCGCAGGGCCTCGTTGCCGCCCGAATCCCCCTGTTCCAGCACTTGGGCGAAGCCGATGATGGCATTCAGCGGCGTGCGCAGCTCGTGGCTGATGTTCGACAGGAACTCGGACTTCATCCGGTGCGCGCGCTCGGCCGCCTCCTTGGCGTCGGCCAGCCGCTCCTCCGCTTGCTTGGTGGCGGTGACGTCGCGGTGCACGCTGACCATGCCACCGTCGGGCAGGTCGGCCTGCGTGCTCTGCACGACCCGGCCATTCGGCAGCGCCTGCTCGAACGTCTGCTGGTCCTTGTGCGCGGTCAGGCGCCATGCGATCCAGGCGCGCCGCTCTTCCTCCGTGCCGTTCGGCACCATGACGGCGGCGGCGCGCTCGGCGATCCGGCTGAAGGGAACGCCTGGCGTCAGCAGGTCCGCCAAGTGCGGGAACAGCTCCGCGTAGCGGCGGTTCGCAACGACCAGCCGCCGCCCGGCGTCGTAGACGACGAACCCCTCGCTCATCGATTCCAGGGCCTGATCGAGCAGGCGCTTGGATTGGCTCAGCGCCGCAGCCCCGCGTTCCCGGGCGCGCAGATACAGCGTGCCCGCCGCGCAGGCGAGGAGGAACGCCAGCGCCAGACCGGTCGAGGTGGCAAGGATCGTGCGCCGCCGCTCCCGCCAGCCGGCCAGGGCGTCGCTCTCCGGTAACTGGGCCACCATGACAAGGCCGTCGTAGAACGTCTGCGCCATCGCCGCGACGACGGTGCCGCCGGGCTCCGCGCCCAGGCGGTCGGGGACGATGGCCCAGGCGCCGTCCGCCGGAAGCTGGCCGGCGATGGAGGGGAGGCGCTGGCCGATGCGCACCGCGTCGTGCGGGCTGCTCATCAGCAGCCGGCCGTCGGCCTTCTCCAGCGTCACGCGCAAGCCGGGGGCCGCCTCCTCGGGCAGTACCAGCGCCGCGAGATTCGGCAGCGGCAACTCCGCCGCGGCCAGAACGGGGCCGTCGCCGTCCAGGCGCACGGAGCGGCCGAGATACAGCGACCACTCGCCCGTCAGCGGGTTGCGGAGCGGCACTCCCGCCACCAGCACGCCCGGCTGCCCCTGACCGTGCGCCGGCACGAGGTTGTCGTGCAGCCGGGGCGGCCGACGGCGCGTGGCGTCCAGCCCGGCGGCCAGAACGCGCCCGTCCGGCGCCATCACCATCAGGTCGCGCACCAGGAAGCTCTGATCGGCCAGCGCCCGCAGGCTGCGGCCGGTTGCAGCCGCGCGCTCTTGCCCTCCGTTGCGCGGCACCGCCACCAGGGCTTCCAGGCCGGACAGCAGCGCGTCGGTCTGCAGCAGGCCGCGGTTAATGTTGGCGGTCGCCCCGGCAAGGCTGCGCACCACCGTCTGTCCGGCATAGGCCAGCGCGTGCCCGCGCTCGCGCTCGATGAGCAGCCACGTGCCGTACGCTTGCGCGGCGAGCACGCCGGCGACGACCAGCAGGGCGGTGGCGGAGGGGCGGGGCAAGGAACGCATGGTCATTCCGGTGCCGCCGGAATGGACAGGAGCGGGCCAAGGCTGGCGTTCCACACCGCGGCGCAGCCGTCGCCGCAGCGCCCGATCCAGCCGGGCAGGACCACCTGGGCGATCAGCGCCCGCGCGCGCGCCGAATCCTCCGCCGACACCGGCACGCGGACCATGCGGCCCGGCCGGCCCGACGCGCAGGCCGGCTGGCCGGCGTTGCAGGCCAGCCCCTCGCCGGTATCGCGCTCGGCCGAATCCCAGATCTCGGCCTCCAGGTCGGCGATCTGCGGCAGCAGGAAATCGCGCACGGAGGCCGGAAGGGCCGCCCACGCCTCCCCGTTCGCCGCGAAGACCGACAGGCCCCAGGTGACGGCCATCTCGTGCACGTGCGTCGTCACCTCGTGCAGGCCGATGCCGTTGCCCGACATGGTGCCGGTGATGGCGCAGTCGACCACGTCGCGCTGCACGGCGCCGACGATCTCGGCGAACGGGGTGACCACGGGGATGGCGCCCAGCGCCTCCACCAGTTCCGCCTGCGCCACGCCGGAGGTGCGGATCCGCCGTCCCTTCAGGTCGCCCAGGCTGCGGAAGGGGCGGCGGCAGTACAGGACCTGCGCCGGATAGGCGTAGATGGCCAGCAGCTCCAAATCGTACCGCTCGCGCAGGAAGCGCCGGATCACGGGGCGATAGGCCGCGACGGAGCGGCGCAGGCTGCCGAAGTCGGGGTTGAGCAGCGGCAGGTCCGCCGCCGCCAGCTCTGGATCCTCGGTGGCGAGGCTGAGGATCATGGTGCCAAATGGGACGACGCCCAGGCTGAGCAGGCGCAGCATCTCCTGCCCGCGCAGGCCGCCCTGGTCGAAGGGCAGCACCTCCGCAGTGATTCGCCCGTCGGAGCGTTCCTTGATGCGCTTGGTCCAGAACGGCAGCTCGTGCCGGGTGAACTGGTTGACGCCGGCCAGCCCGCCGACCACGCGCAGCCGCGTCTCAGGCAGCTCCGCCGCCGCGGCAGCGCCGGACCACAGCGCGGCGAGCGCCAGCCCGACCGCCATCACCACGCACCGGATCCGGACCATGCCCCCGCGCCCCGTCCTGCCCCGCCATGGACGCGCATGTTCGCACGCTCCCCCGATCGGGGGAACAGCTTATTGGTGTGCCGCCGAGAACCAGTTCTCGACATGGCGCTGGGCGCCGCGCGGCACGAACAGGTGGAAGGCCGGTTCCTCGTCGACCTTGACCAGCAGCACGTGCAGCTGCGCGAACGCGCACAGCGCCGAACGGCCGGCCGGAAAGACGCGCGTGTGCAGGTCGAGCGCGCACCCCTTGGCGAGCAGGTCCAGAGCGCCCGGCCCGGCGATCCGGTAGGTCAGGCGCGTGTCGCTGACGTCCACCGCCGTGCCGGCCGGCCCCACCGCCGCGCGCAGGCGGGCCGTCAGATCCGCGATGCCGTCCAGCGGCGCCTCGACCAGCCAGGAGGTCGGCTGCAGCCAGTACAGGCCGACGGGACCGAGCACCGCCGTGTTGGGTTCGTCGGGCGGTGCCAAACCCAGCACGCCGGCCACCGCGTTGCGGAAGGCCGGGTCGTCCGGCCGGCCGCGCAGGTTGATCTTGCCGGACAGCGGCAGCGGCGTGACGGCATCAGCCATGGAGGCGTTCCCCCTGCGGATCGTAGAAGGCGGGCGGCGCCACGGTGGCCTGGATGCGTGCGCCGCCGGCCATGACGGTGACGGCCTCCCCCACCCGCGAACGTCCGGCGCGCAGCATGGCGAGCGCCACCGGGTGGCCGAGCGCCGGGCTGAGCACACTGGAGGTCACGTGCCCGTCGCTGCCCTTTGCGCCCAGGATCTGCCCGCCGACCGGCAGCACCGTGGCAGCGTCGGCGGAGAGCAGGCCGACCAACTGGAAGCGGTCGGGATCGACCGCCGCCGGGCGGGCGAGGGAGCGGCGGCCCATGAAGTCGGCGGCCTTCTTCGCCACACCCTTGGCCATGCCGATGTCGTCGGGAAGCGTGGTGCCGTCGGTGTCCACGCCGACGTGGATGAAACCCTTCTCCAGCCGCAGCACCAGCAGCGATTCGACGCCGATCGGCGTGATGCTGTAGGGCGCCCCCACCTCCAGGATTTGCCTCAGGAACGCCTCAGCGTGGCGGGCGGGGACGGAGATTTCGTAGCTCAATTCGCCCGTGAAGCTGACGCGCGCCACGCGGGCCGGCAGGCCGGCCACCATGCCCTCCCGGAAGGCGAGGTGCGGGAAGGCATCGGGGCTCAGGTCGATATCGGTGCCGAGGTCGCGCAGCGCGTCGCGCGCCTTCGGGCCGGCCAGCGTCATCACCGCCCACTGCTCGGTCACCGGCACGACCCAGACGTCGAGGTCCGGCCACTCGCACTGCAGCCACTCCTCGAAGATCAGCGGCACGCGGGCGGCCATGCCGCTGGTGGTGCCGACCAGGAAGCGGTCTTCGGCAATGCGGGTGACGACGCCGTCGTCGATGACGACGCCGTGCTCGCTGGCCATGACGACGTAGCGCGTTCTGCCCACCGGGGTGGTCGAGACGGTCTGCACGTACATGCGGTCGAGGAAGCGGGCGGCGTCGCGCCCGCAGACCTCGATCTTGCCCAGCGGCGAGGCGTCGAGAACGGACACGCCTTGCCGTGTCGCCAGCACCTCGCGCCGGATGGCCTGCTCCGCGGATTCGCCGGGCCTCGGGTAGAACTCCGGCCGCCACCAGGGGCCGAAATCGGCGAAGTGGGCGCCCAGCTCCACGTGCACCGCCTCGGCCGGCAGGCGCAGGCGGGGGCGGTACAGCTCGCCGCGTGCCGCGCCGGCGATGGCGCCGAAGCTGACGGGATCGAAGGGCGGACGGTAGCGCGTGGTGCCGACCTCGGCCGGCTCGCGCCCGGTCTGCAGGCCCATCAGCGCCAGTGCGATGACGTTGGAGGTCTTGCCCTGGTCCACAGCCATGCCGAGCGTGGTGTAGCGCTTCAGATGCTCGACCGAGCGGTAGTTCTCCCGCGCCGCCAGAGCGATGTCGGCGGTGGTGACGTCGTTCTGCAGGTCGACCCACGCTTTGCCGGGGCCGGGGACCTGCCAGAGCGCCGCCGGACGGCCGGAGTCCTCGGACACGGCCTTTGGCGCCTCGCCCACCGGTCCCGTCAGCCCGGCGGCCTCGGCAGCGCGCACGCCGGCCGCGAAGCCGCTGGCCAGCGCCTCGGCGGTGGTCGGCTTGCCCGCCGCGGCACCGGCCATGGAGACGGAGGCTGGGCCGGTGCCGGGCAGGAAGGCGACGGTCTCGTCGCTCCAGTCCAGCTTGCCGCCGCTCTGCGCCCACAAATGCACGGTCGGCGTCCAGCCGCCGGAGACGGCCAGCAGGTCGCAGGGCAGGTACTCCGCCGGCCCGTGGCCGGACATCGGCGCCACCTCGACCGAGCCGATCCAGCCACGCCCATGCGTCGCCGTGACCACCGTGCCGGGCAGCACGCGCAGCCCCAGCCGGTACGCCTCCGACACCAGCGGCCCGGCCGGATCCGGGCGGGCGTCGACGATGGCGGACACCGCCGCACCGTGGCGGGCGAGGTCGAGCGCGGTGGCATAGCCGCTGTCGGTGCCGGTGAACACCACCACGCGGCCGGCCGGCGCCACGGCGAAGCGGTTGGCGTAGGCGCGCACGGCGCCCGCGAGCATCACGCCCGGCCGGTCGTTGTCGGCAAAGGCCACCGGCCGTTCGATGGCACCCTGGGCGAACACCGCGTGGCGGGCGCGGATCTTCCACAGGCGCTGGCGGGCACCGTGCCGCACGCCGGGGGGCAGATGGTCCTGCAGCCGCTCGGCCGCGGTGAAGAAGCCGTGGTCGTAGGCGCCGAAAACGGTGGTGCGCGGCAGCAGCGTGACGTCGGGCAGCGCGGCCAGTTCGGCCAGTGCCTGCGCCACCCACGCCATGCCATCCCGCCCGTCGATCTCCACCGGTTCCCACAGCAGCGAGCCGCCGAACTCCCGGTCCAGGTCGGCGAGAATCACCCGCGCGCCGGCACGCCCGGCGGCCAGCGCCGCCGCCAGCCCGGCCGGGCCGCCGCCCACCACCAGCACGTCGCAGTGGGCGTGCCGGTGCTCGTAGCTTTCCGGATCGGGTTCGGCCGGCGCCTTCCCCAGGCCGGCGGCGCGGCGCACGAACGGCTCCCACGTGCCCCAGCGCGGGCGGATGAAGGTCTTGTAGTAGAAGCCGCCGGGCAGGAAGCGGCCGAACAGCGCCCCGGCGACCCCGGCCAAGTCGAAGTCCACCGACGGCCATGCGTTGACGCTGGCGGCCTCCAGGCCGTGGTGCAGCTCGACCAGCGTCGCCTTCAGGTTCGGCTCGGCATAGGCGCCGGTTCCGACCGTGACGATGGCGTTCGGCTCCTCCACCCCGGCGGCGAAGACACCGCGCGGGCGGTGCAGCTTGAAGCTGCGCCCCACCGTCCGCACGCCGTTGGCCAGCAGCGCGGAGGCGAGCGTGTCGCCGGCATAGCCCCCGTAGGGGCGGCCGTTGAAGGTGAAGTTCAGCGCGTCTGAACGGTCGATGCGCCCGCCTGCGGGCAGGCGGCGGAAGGGCGGGTTCATTCCGCGACCTCCGGCTTCGGATCGGTCATGCGGTAGACCGCCTTGATCTCGTGGGTGACGGTGTCGCGCGCCACGTTGAACCACTGCTGGCAGCCCATGCGGTGCAGCCAGCGCTCGTAATGCAGACCCTTCGGGTTGTCGCGCTCGAACAGGTAGCGGCCCCACTCGGCGTCCGAAGATTCCAGCGGCGGGCGGGCGATGTGGCTCTGGCCGCCGCAGACGAACTCGGCCTCGTCGCGCGGGCCGCACCAGGGGCAGGGGATCTGCATCATCTCGCGGGCTTCCTCAATGCGCGATGCCGGCCGCCGCGGCCTCGTCGATCATGCGGCCGGTGGTGAAGCGGTCCAGGCCGAAGGCCTCGGTCAGCGGGTGCGGCCGGCCGGTCGCCAGCAGGTGGGCGAAGGTGAAGCCGCCGGCCGGAATCGCCTTGAACCCGCCGGTCCCCCAGCCGCAATTCAGGTACATGCCTGCCACCGGCGCCGGGCCGATGATCGGGCTCGAATCGTGCACCACGTCGGTGATGCCGGCCCACTGCCGCATCATGCGCAGCCGGCGCAACCCGGGGAACATCTCGCAGAAGCCGGCCACCACATCCTCCGTCGTGCGGAAGCTGCCGCGTTGGGCATAGCTGGGGAACAGGTCCAGCGCACCGCCCACCACCACCTCCCCCTTCGGCGACTGGCTGACGTAGACGCCGGTGGAGGGGGAGAGGACGACGGTGTCCAGCACCGGCTTCACCGGTTCCGACACCATGGCCTGCAGCGCGTAGCTGGTGATCGGCAGGCGGAAGCCGGCCATGCCCGCCAGCACGCCGGAATGCCCGGCGACCGCCAGTCCGACTTTGCCCGCCCCGATGAAGCCGCGCGAGGTGTCCACGCCGGTCACCCGCCCGTTCTCGATGCGGAAACCGGTGACCTCGCAGTTCTGGATGATGTCGACGCCGCTGCGGTCGGCGGCGCGGGCGAAGCCCCAGGCCACCGCGTCGTGGCGCGCCATGCCGGCGCGGCGCTGGATGAAGCCGCCCAGCACCGGATAGCGTGCATCCGGTCCCCAACTCATGGCCGGCAGCAGGTCGCGCACCTGATCGCGGTTCAGGATCTCCGCGTCGATGCCGTTGACGATCATGGCGTTGGCCCAGCGCGCCACGGCGTCCAGGTCGTGCCGGCTGTGCGCCAGCGTGACGATGCCCTGCTGGCTGAGCATGACGTTGAAGTTCAGGTCCTTCGAGAGGCCTTCGTAGAGCTTCAGCGACAGTTCGTAGAACGCCGCACTCTCCGGGTACAGGTAGTTGGAGCGCACGATCTGCGTGTTGCGCCCGCTGTTGCCGCCGCCCAGCCAGCCCTTTTCCAGAACCGCCACGCGGGTGACGCCGTGCTCCTTGGCCAGATAGTAGGCGGTGGCGAGGCCATGCCCGCCGCCGCCGATGATGACCACGTCATAGTGCGGCCGGGGCTCCGGTTCGCGCCAGGCCGGCCGCCAGCCGGTGTGCCCCTTCAGGCCCTGGCGCAGCAGGGCGAACAGCGAATAGCGGTCTGCGCTCACGGCCGCACCCTTCATCGGCGATCCTGGAAAGGGACGGTAGCGCGGGGCAGGCGGCGATTCAATACAGGACTGTATGGTCGGGCCGAGCCGTGCCGGTCCGGCCCGCGGCCGTACGCCTCATGCCTTCGCAGGCCGAAGGAGGAGCTTCAACTCCGCCCCCGTGCGGCCGGCGGTGAGGAAATGCTCGTCACGGACCTCCTCGAAAAAGACCCAGACGTGCGACGGGTCATGACCCAGGTTTTCCGCCACCACGCGGTTGACGGCCTCCAACGTGCGGTGGATCGCGTCGGGGGCGTGGCCTTCGGTCGTCTTCACGGTTACCAGCGGCATGCCATTCCTCCTGAGTATCAATAATGGACTCAGGGTAGCGGGGCTGGGTCCGGATTGCAAACCCTGATAGGCTGCCCGGTATGGAAAAGGACTCTCCCATGGTCGACCGCGTTCCGGTCGAGGAATGCGGGCTTGCGCGCGCCCTGGCCCTGATCGGCGATCGATGGACCCTGCTGGTGCTGCGCGAGGCGTTTTACGGGGTCCGCCGGTTCGAGGAGATGCGGACCGACCTCGGCGTGCCACGGACGGTGCTGAGCGACCGCCTTGCCGCCCTGGTGGACGCCGGGCTGATGCGGCGCGAGCCTTATCGCGAGCCGGGACAACGAACACGCTACGAGTACCATCTCACCCGGAAGGGCGCGGACCTGCTGCCGGCGCTCGTCGCGCTGATGCAGTGGGGAGACCGGCACCTGGGCAGCGGCGAACCGCCGCTCGCGTTGCGGCACGCCGGCTGCGGGGGCGCCATCCGGACCGCGCTGGTTTGCGAGCACGGGCACATCCTTGCCGATCCGCGGGAACTGGCGGCCGCGCGGACCGGCAAGGGTTCCGCGTAGACCCCGCCGAACGGAACGCCCACGGCGACTACGACCATCCGCGGCTTGCCACCCGGGAGATCGGGAGCTAAGGCTGTGGCGAGGATCCGTATCTGGAGGTTTCGCCGTGCGCTTCTCACCGCTCGTGGACCGTGTGGCCGGCAAGGGGGCCGGGGCGTGGCGCATCCATTGGGAGGCGCTGCAGCGCAAGGCGTCCGGTCGCGAGGTCATCCTGCTGACCGTCGGCGACCCGGACCAGCCGCCGCCGGCCGTGCTGATCGACGCGACGGTGGAGTCGCTGAGGCGCGGCCGCACCGGCTATTCGCCGATCATCGGCTATCCCGAGGTGCGCGCCGCCGTGGCCGCCCGTCACGCCGCGCGCACCGGACAGCCGTGCAGCGCCGACAACGTGGTGGTGGTGCCGGGCGCCCAGGCCGGCCTGTACTGCGCGCTGCAGTGCCTCGCCGGAGCGGGCGATGAGGTGGTGGTGCCGGAGCCGATGTACGCCACCTATGAGGCCGTCGTCAGGGCGACGGGGGCAAATTTGGTGAACGTGCCGCTGCAGGCGGATCGGGGCTTCCACCTGGACCTTGACACGCTGGCGGCGGCGATCACGCCGCGCACGCGCGTGCTGTGGATCAACACGCCCCACAACCCGACCGGCGCCGTGATGACGCGCGGGGAAGTGGAGGCGGTGGCCGAACTGGCGCGCCGGCACGACCTGTGGGTGCTGTCCGACGAGGTGTACGCTGATCTGGCCTTCGACGGGGGCCACACCAGCCCGTGGGCGCTGCCGGGCATGGCGGAGCGCACGGTGGTTGTCTCCAGCCTGTCCAAGTCGCACGCGGCGCCGGGGCTGCGCTTCGGCTGGCTGGTCGGGCCGCCGGAGCTGTCGGGGCACATGTACAACCTGTTGCTGTGCATGCTGTACGGCGGCCCGCCGTTCATCCAGGACGGCGCGCTCGCCGCGCTGCAAGCCGACCCGCCGGAGGTCGCCGCCATGCGCGCCGACTACCGGCGCCGCGCGGCGCTGCTCAGCGGCATCCTGGGCGATGCGCAGCACTGCCGCACGGCGATGCCGGAAGGCGGCATGTTCGTGCTGCTCGACGTCCGCGCCACCGGGCTGACGTCGACCGCCTTCGCCGAACGGCTGTTGGAAGCGGAGGACGTCGCCGTCCTGCCGGCCGACGGCTTCGGCCCAAGCGCCACCGGCCACCTGCGCATCTCGCTGACGGCACCGGACGCGGTGCTGGAGGAAGCGGGGCGGCGGATCGTGCGGTTCGCGGGCGGGTTGGCGGGGTAGGGGATCACCCCTCCGGCACGTCGTGCCCGGCCAGCACCTTGAAGTAGGTGGGGAACAGCGCCTCGCGCAGTTGCCGGCTCTCGACGATGCCCAGCGCGTAGTAGCCGACCTGGTGGTAGTAGGTGACCCGCGCACGCACCTCGGCTTCCGTGTCGGCGTAGCCCATGGCGGCGAAGATGCGGCGCAGCACGTCGGTGCGGGCAGCGTCGGCCTCGCGCACGAGGCGCGCTACCGGCTTCGACGTGCGCGCCCAGTTGCGCATGGCGGAATCGAGCGCCGGGTCGAAGGCGCCGCCGCTGAGCCAGATCCCGAAGAAGCGCTTCAGGCGCAGCACCGGCTCCTCCTGGCCGTCGAGGACGTGCAGGAAGGGCTCCACGTTGGCGTTCCGCCAGTCCTCCAGCAGCGCGTCGAGCAACTCGGCCCGGCTCTTGAAGTGCCAGTAGAAGCTGCCGCGGGTGACGCGCAGCCGGGTCGCCAGCCGATCCACCTTCACCTCGGCCACGCCGCCGTCCACCAGCGCCGCGCGTGCGGCGGCGATCCAGTCGGCGCGGCCGAGCCGTGCGCTCGCCTGCGCCTTATCCGGTACCGTATCGGCCGTCTTCGCCATACATCCCCCGCTGGCACCTTGACGCTGTGGAACCGGCGGTTCCATGCTCTCCTGTATGGTGATAGCAAAAAACGGGAGGGTGGCATGAACCGGAAAGCGCTCCTCGGTGTGGCGGCGCTGGCGCTGCTTGCGGCGGGTCCGCTCCAGGCGCAGGACATCACGATCGCCGTCGTCGGCCCGATGACCGGCCCCAACGCGACGATCGGCGAGCAGATGAAGCGCGGCGTGCAGGCCGGCATCGACGAGGTCAACGCCCGCGGCGGCATGCAGGGCCGGAAGCTGAAGATGGAGGTGGGCGACGACGCCTGCGACCCCAAGCAGGCGGTGGCGGTCGCCAACCAGCTCGTGAGCAAGGGCGTGCAGTACGTGGTCGGGCACGCCTGCTCCGGCTCGTCCATCCCGGCGGCGGCGGTGTATGGCGAGAACGAGGTGTTCATGATCAGCCCCGCCTCCTCCAACCCGACCTTCACGGACGAGGCGGCGAAGAAGGGCTGGACCACCATCATGCGCACCTATGGGCGCGATGATGCGCAAGGCACCTTCGTCGGCAAGTGGCTGGCGGAACAGTACAAGGGCAAGCGCATCGCCGTGCTGCACGACAAGTCGGCCTACGGCAAGGGCCTTGCCGACGAGGTGAAGAAGGCCATGAACGCCGGCGGGCTGCGGGAGGTGGTCTATGAATCGATCACCGCGGGCGAGAAGGACTTCTCCGCCGTCGTCACCAAGCTGAAGCAGGAGAAGGTGGACCTGATCTACCTCGGCGGCTATCTGGCCGAGGCCGGGCTGCTGATCCGCCAGTCGCGCGAGCAGGGGCTGAACGCCACGCTGATGACCGGCGACAGCATGGCCAACCCCGACTTCTGGAAGATCGCCGGCCCGTCCGGCGAAGGCACCATGATGAGCTTCCCCAAGGAGCCGCGCAACAGCCCGGCGGCCAAGGATATGGTGGCGAAGTTCAAGGCGCAGGGCTTCGATCCGGAGGGCTTCACCCTGTTCAGCACGGCCGGCGTGCAGACCATCGCCGCCGGTGCCGAGCGCGCCAAAAGCCTGAAGCCGCTGGACATCTCCAAGGCGCTGAAGACCGGCCAGCCGGTCGATACGGTGCTGGGCCCGCTGGCCTTCGACGCGAAGGGCGACGTGAAGGACCCGGCCTATTCGCTCTACGTCTGGCGCAACGGGTCGTACAGCGAGATGTGAGCGGTTGGGAACGCCGGGTTCCTGACAGCGGTTTTCCGAGGGCAACCGGGCCGGCCTGCGTGGGGACCGGCCCGGCTCGCCGGGGCGCCCGGTAACGACCCGTTGCATAACAGTTGCGATGGCTTTCAGCGTGCGGGATCAGCGCAACTGCGGATCCAACTCCACCTGATAGCCGTTGGCGAGGCGGTTGGTCTCGTTCGCCATGGCGACGACGGCCATCAGCTCGCCGAACTGGGCGTCCGTCATGCCGGCCCGGCGCGCCGCCGCCTCGTGCGAACGGATGCAGTACGTGCAGTTGTTGGTGACGCTGACCGCCAGGTAGATCATCTCCTTCACCGCAGGGTCGAGCGCGCCGGGGGCCATCACCTCCTTCAGGCTCTCCCAGGTGCGCGTCAGCGTCGCCGGGTGGTGCGCGATCACCTTCCAGAAGTTGTTCACGTCCGGCACGTTGCGGGTCGCCTTGATGTCGTCGTAGACGGCCTGCACCTCGGGCGAAGCGTCGGCGTGGTCGATGGGCGGCAGCGGCATGGCGGTGTTCCTCCTCGGCATTTGATGGCCGGAAGGGTACAACGCTAGCGCGGGCGCCGCACCTGTTCGCGGTAGAAGATGTAGATGCCGCTGGCGACGATCACGGCGGCCCCGGTCAAGGTGGCCGCACTCGGCAGTTCGCCGAAAGCGACGATGCCGAACAGGTTGGCCCAGATCAGCGTGGTGTAGCCGAAGGGTGCCACGGTGGCGGCCGGGGCAGCGGTGAAGGCGCGGATCAGGCAGAAGTGGCTGCCGGCCCCCAGTGCCCCCAGCAGGATCATCAGCGCCCAGCCGGCGGCATCCGGCGTGACCCAGACGAAGGGCAGGGCGACCGTGCACACCAGCGTGCCGACGAGGCTGGTGTAGAAGAAGGTGGTCGGCTGCCGGTCACTGGTGCTGAGCATGCGGGTGACGATCTGGTAGAGCGCGTTGGCGACGACGGCGCCCAGCGGCAGCGCCACCGCCCAGTGGAAGGCGCCGCTGGCCGGCCCGACGATCAGCATGGCGCCGCACAGGCCCGCCAGCACGCCCAGCCAGCGCCGCCAGCCCACCGTCTCCCCCAGCAAGGGCACGGACAGTGCGGTGATCAGCACGGGCGTCAGCGTCAGGATGGCGGTGACGTCGACGAAGGGCAGCATGCCGAACGCCGTGCTGGCCAGCAGCGTGATGGCCAGCAGCAGCGTGGAGCGGACGAGCTGCAGCGGCAGCCGGCGCGAGCGCATGAGGTGCGGCATCCGCCAGCCGACGAACACCGCCGCCACCAGCATGTGCACGGCGTAGCGGCCCCACGCCACCTCCATCAGCGGGTAGCTTTGCAGCAGCACGCGGGTGCAGGCGTCCTGGCTGACGAACAGCAGGGTCGTCAGCACCATCCAGACGATGCCGATGCGGCCCGACGCGCGCTCGTCCACCGCGGGGGCCGCGGCCACGGATGTGGCGGGCGTGCCGCGTTCGGCGTCGATCGGGTTCCGGCCATCCATGGGCTTTGCTTCCGGGCGTGGGGGATAGCTTGGAAAACCAGCATTCGCACGCGAAGTCCAATGCCCATCCCGGCCATCAGCGTTGCGGCAGCGCCACAGGCTTGTCCCTGGACGCCTCCAGATCGCGCAGGAAGCCCAGCACGGCGGCGGCACCGCCCATCGACCAGGGGTTCACGTGGTCGGCGTCGTTCAGCGCCACGAGGCGCTTGGGCTGGTTCGCCGCGGCGAAAAGGCGGTCGAACTGGTCGTTCGGGATCACGCCGTCGCGGGTGCCGTGGTAGATCAGCAAAGGCACGGTGACCCGCGCGATCTTGGCCAGACTGTCGAAGCGGTCGCGGGTCAGCCAGCGCACGGGCAGGAAGGGGAACAACCGCGCCCCCACGTCGGCGATGCTGGTGTAGGGCGCCTTGAGGATCACCGCTTCGACCCGCCGTTCGGTGGCGAGCTGGACGGCGACGCCGGAGCCGAGGGAATAGCCGTGCAGGACGATGCGGGCACCCCGAGCCTCCAGGAAATCCATGGCGGCGCGGCCGTCCTCGTACAGCCCGGCCTCGTTCGGCGTGCCGGGATTGCCGCCGTAGCCGCGGTATTCGGCCAAATACACGCCGTAGCCCGCGTCGATCAGGTCGCGGGCCATGGGGGCGGAGGTCGCCAGCGTCTCCCCGTTGCCGTGGAACATCAGCACGGTGGGCTTGGCGGGATCGGCCGGCGGCTTGTGCCAGCCCAGCAGGTCGAGGCCGTCGCGCGTGCGCACGGTGACCACGGCCATGTCGCCGACGCCGACCTCCGCCGGTTCGGTGCGCAGCAGCACGACCGGGAACACCAGCCGGCCCTGCAGCGCGTAGACGCCCAGCACCGCCGCGGCGTAGAGCGCGGCGATGACGCCGAGGACAGTGAGAACGATGCTCCACATGCGGGCAGGACGCACGATCCGGTCCCGCGCCGTCAAGGGCGGCATGCACGCGCTTTCGCTTTCGAATGAACTTGCCCGCGAACCTCGGTTGCTGGTTGAATGGGGCATGGACATGGTTACCCCCCGGCAGACCGAAATTCTGTCGCTCGCCCGCTCGCTCGGCCGCGTGGTGGTCGAGGATCTGGCGCTGCGCTTCAACGTCACGCCGCAGACCATCCGCAAGGACCTGAACGACCTATGCGACCGGCGCCTGCTGCAGCGCGTGCACGGCGGCGCCGTGGCCGGGTCGGGGGTGGAGAACCTGGGCTACGAGGCGCGGCGGCTGATCGCGCAGGAGGAGAAGCGGCGTATCGGCCAGCGTGCGGCGGATCTCGTGCCCGACCATTCGTCGCTGTTCATCAACATCGGCACGACGACGGAGGAAGTGGCGCGGGCGCTGCAGGGGCGGTCGGGGCTGGTGGTCATCACCAACAACATCAACGTCGCCAACATCCTGCGCCCGGAACCGCACATCGAGGTGATCGTGGCCGGCGGCGTGGTGCGCCGCTCCGACGGCGGCATCGTCGGCGAAGCGGCCATCGACTTCTTCAACCAGTTCAAGGTCGATTTCGCGCTGATCGGCGCCTCCGCCATCGACGAGGACGGGGCGCTCCTGGACTTCGATTACCGCGAGGTGCGCGTGTCGCAGGCGATCATCGCCAACGCCCGCCACGTCGTCCTGGTGGCTGACCGCAGCAAGCTGGAACGCACGGCCCCCGTGCGCATCGGCCACATCTCCCAGGTCCACACCTTCGTCACGGACGAACTGCCGTCCGAGCGTCTGGCGCGCATCTGCCGCGACGCGGGCGTGCAGGTGGAGGAGGTGTTGCGGGAGGCGGCGGCCGACGGGCGGGAGTAGCGGCCCCCTTTCGCATTGCTTTCACTTTTTTCGTATTGTGCGCGCACCCGAACTCCGATACCGTTTGCCTGCAAAACAAATGGAGGGGCGGGATGGCGGAGGTCTATGACCTTGCCATCGTCGGGGGCGGCATCAACGGCTGCGGCATCGCGCGGGACGCGGCCGGGCGCGGGTGCTCCGTCTACCTGTGCGAGCAAGGCGATCTGGCGTCCGGCACCTCGTCGGCTTCGACAAAGCTGATCCACGGCGGCCTGCGCTATCTGGAATACTACGAGTTCCGGCTGGTCCGCGAATCCTTGCAGGAGCGGGAGGTGCTGTGGCGCATGGCGCCGCACATCATCTGGCCGCTGCGCTTCGTGCTGCCGCACCTGCCCGGGCTGCGCTCGGCGTGGTTCCTGCGGCTGGGGTTGTTCCTCTACGACCATCTGGGCGGGCGGGAGAAGCTGCCGGGCACGCGCACGCTGGACCTGCGCGGCGACCCGGCCGGCGTGCCGCTGAAGCCGGGTTTCGGGCGCGCCTTCGAATATTCGGATTGCTGGGTGGACGACGCGCGGCTGGTGGTGCTGAACGCGCAGGACGCCGCGCGCTTGGGCGCCGTCGTCCGCACCCGCACGCGCTTCGTCAACGCCTACCGCAGCGAGGGGCTGTGGACGGTGAGCGTGGAGGACGCGCGCAGCGGCCGCCGCACCAGCATCCGTGCCCGCGCCCTGGTCAACGCCGCCGGGCCGTGGGTGGCGGAGGTGCTGGAGCAGGGCGTGCGCGCCGACCTGGGCCACCGGATCCGGCTGGTGCAGGGGTCGCACATCGTCGTGCCGCGGCTGTTCGAGCATGAGCGCTGCTACATCTTCCAGAACGGCGACGGGCGCATCGTCTTCGCCATCCCGTACGAGCGCGACTTCACGCTGATCGGCACCACCGACCGCGACTACCAGGGGCACCCGCGCGCCGTGCACGCCTCGGCGGAGGAGGTGGCGTACCTGTGCGCGGCGGCCAGCGAGTATTTCGCGAAGCCCGTCACGCCGGACGACGTGGTGTGGACCTATTCCGGCGTGCGCCCGCTATACGACGACGGCGCCACGGCGGCACAGGCGGCGACGCGCGATTATGTGCTGGCGCTGGACGCGCCGGCGGGGGCGCCGCCGCTGCTCAGCATCTTCGGCGGTAAGATCACCACCTACCGCCGGCTGGCCGACGCGGCGCTGGCCAAGCTGGCGCCGCTGATGCCGCAACTGGGCAAGGGTGCCGGCGGCTGGTCGAGCAAGGCGGCGCTGCCCGGCGGCGACTTCCCCGTGGACGGGGCGGAGGCGCTGGTGGCCGAACTGATGGAGCGCTACCCGTTCGCCGGGCGGGAGCATCTGGCGCGGCTGGTGCGCGCCTATGGCACCCGCGCACGGGTGGTGCTGGGCGGTGCCCGGCGGCGGGAGGACCTGGGCCGCGACTTCGGCGCCACGCTGAGCGAGGCGGAGGTCCGCTATCTGATGCGGGAGGAGTGGGCGGAGACGGCGGACGACGTGCTGTGGCGCCGCTCAAAGCTGGGGCTGCGGCTGAGCGCGGAGCAGGTGCGCACCCTGGACGCCTACATGGCGGAGGTGCGCGCGGCGCGGGCGGAAGCATCGGGCGAGGCGGCGGAATGACGGCGGGAGAGTGCACGTGAGCCTTGTTTTGGACAACGTCAGCCGGCACGTGGCCGGGCACACGCACGTGGAGAGCGTGTCGCTGACGCTGGAGCGCGGCTCGCTGAACGTGCTGTTGGGCCCGACCTTGTCGGGAAAGACGACGCTGATGCGGCTGATGGCCGGGCTGGACCAGCCGTCGGCCGGGCGCGTGCTGGTGGACGGGCGGGACGTGACGGGGGTGCACGTGCGCAACCGTTCCGTCGCCATGGTCTACCAGCAGTTCATCAACTACCCGACGCTGACGGTGTACGAGAACATCGCCTCGCCGCTGCGGGTGGCGAAGCGGCCGAAGGCGGAGATCGACGCCAAGGTGCGGGAGGCCGCGCGGCTCTTGAAGCTGGAGCCGTACCTGGACCGCACGCCGCTGCACCTGTCCGGCGGGCAGCAGCAGCGCACCGCCATCGCCCGCGCGCTGGTCAAGGACGCGCAACTGGTCCTGCTGGACGAGCCGCTGGCGAACCTGGACTACAAGCTGCGCGAGGAGCTGCGGGAGGAGCTGCCGAAGATCTTCGCCGCCAGCGGCGCCGTCTTCGTCTACGCCACGACGGAGCCGACGGAGGCGCTGCTGCTGCGCGGCAACACGGCGACGCTGTGGGAAGGGCGGCTGGCGCAGTTCGGGCGCACGCCCGACGTCTACCGCCGGCCGGCCAACCTGACCAGCGCCCGCGTCTTCTCCGACCCGCCGCTCAACACCATGCGGGTGCACAAGCGCGGGGCGCAGCTGGTGCTGGCCACGGGAGAGCACGGGGCGGCGCGCGGCGTGCTCTCGGCCCTGCCGGACGACAGCTACACCATCGGCTTCCGCGCCGACCACCTGTACCTGCAGCGCCCCGATCCCGAGGCCATCGCCGTGGCGGGCACGGTGGCGGTCAGCGAGATCACGGGATCGGAGAGCTTCGTGCACGTGGACGTCGGCACCGACCGCTGGGTGGCGGTGACACGCGGCGTGCTGGAGGTGGAGCCGGGCGAGCGGATCGAGATCTTCATCGACCCGCGGCGCCTGTTCGTGTTCGGCCACGACGGGGGCCTTGCGGCGGCCCCGCCGCTGGTCCTGGCGGCCTGAGGGGGAGGGGACCGTGGCGCGCATCGAGCTGCAGAACCTCGCGCACAGCTACACCGCCAAGCCGGCGGGGCCGAAGGACTACGCGCTGAAGCCCATGGACCATGTGTGGGAGCAGGGCGGGGCCTACGCGCTGCTGGGGCCGTCGGGGTGCGGGAAGACGACGCTGCTGAACATCATCTCGGGCCTGCTGGTGCCCAGCGAGGGGCGGGTGCTGTTCGACGGGCGCGACGTGACGGAACAGCCGACGGAGGCGCGCAACATCGCCCAGGTGTTCCAGTTCCCCGTCGTCTACGACACCATGACGGTCTACGAGAACCTCGCGTTTCCGCTGCGCAATCGCGGCCTGCGCGGGCCGGCGGTGGACGCGCGGGTGCGGGAGATCGCGGCCCTGCTGGACCTGACGCCCGACCTGAACCGGCGCGGGCGGGGGCTGACGGCGGACGCCAAGCAGAAGATCTCGCTGGGCCGCGGGCTGGTGCGGCCGGACGTGGCCGCCATCCTGTTCGACGAGCCGCTGACCGTCATCGACCCGCATCTGAAGTGGGAGCTGCGATCGAAGCTGAAGGCGCTGCACCGGGCGCTGGACCTCACCATGATCTACGTGACGCACGACCAGACGGAGGCGCTGACCTTCGCCGACACGGTGGTGGTCATGCACGACGGCGCCGTGGTGCAGATCGGCCGGCCGGACGAGCTGTTCGAGCGGCCGGCGCACACCTTCGTCGGGCACTTCATCGGGTCGCCGGGCATGAACCTGCTGCCGGCGGAGGTGGCCGGGCGGCGGGCGGTGGTCGGCGGGCACGCGCTGACGCTGGCGCGCGGCTACCCGCATTTGAACGGCGGGTCGCGGGTGGAGATCGGTGTGCGGCCGGAGTTCGCGACGCTGGCGCCGGCCGGCGCCGGCCTGCCGGTGCGCGTGCGCCGCATCGACGACCTGGGCCGCGTGCGCATCGCCAAGGTGGAGCTGGCCGGGCTGCCGCTGGCCGCCACCGTTCCGGAAACGCTGAGCGTGGCGGGGGAGGAGGCGTCGCTGCTGTTCGACCCGGCCATGGTGCACGTCTACGCCGACGGGCATCTGGTGGAAGGGGAGCTGGCGTGATGGACAAGCCCGTCAACCAGGGTGCGTGGCTGCTGGTCCTGCCGGTGCTGCTGATCGTCGCCTTTTCGGCGATCGTGCCGCTGATGACCGTGGTGAACTATTCGGTGCAGGACACTTTCGGCAACAACCAGTTCTTCTGGAACGGCATCGGCTGGTACCAGGAACTGCTGGACCCCACCACCGACCTGGGCGGCCGCTTCTTCGACGCGCTGTGGCGCAACCTGCTGTTCTCCGCACTCATCCTGGCGATCGAGGTGCCGCTGGGCATCGCCGTGGCGCTGAGCATGCCGCGCGAGGGCTGGCGGGTGGCGGCGACGCTGGTGGTGATGGCGCTGCCGCTGCTCATTCCGTGGAACGTCGTCGGCACCATCTGGCAGATCTTCGCGCGCGAAGACATCGGCCTTCTGGGCTGGGCCGTCAACCGGCTGGGCATCCCCTACAACTACACGGCCGACCCGCTGTCGGCGTGGGTGACCATCATCGCCATGGACGTGTGGCACTGGACGTCGCTGGTGGCGCTGCTGTGCTACGCCGGCCTGCGGTCCATCCCCGACGCGTTCTACCAGGCGGCGCGCATCGACGGGGCGTCGCGCTGGGCGATTTTCCGCAACATCCAGCTGCCCAAGATGCACCGGGTGCTGCTGATCGCCGTGCTGCTGCGCTTCATGGACAGCTTCATGATCTACACCGAGCCGTTCGTGGTGACCGGCGGCGGGCCGGGCAATTCGACCACGTTCGTGTCCATCGACCTCGTCAAGCTGGCGCTGGGGCAGTTCGACCTGGGCAAGGCGGCGGCGCTGTCCATTGTCTACAACCTGATCATCCTCGCGGTGTGCTGGGTCTTCTACACCGTCATGACCCGCATGGATTCGGGAAGGAATTGAGCCATGCTGCGCGCGCGGATCGTGCTGGGCCTGTACCTCGTCTTCCTGTTGCTGCCGATCTATTGGCTGGTCAACATGAGCCTGAAGACGAACATGGAGATCGTCGGCGGCGTCACGCTGTGGCCGCACCGGCTGACGTTCGAGAACTACGTCCGCATCTTCACCGACGAGTCCTGGTATTCGGGCTACCTGAACTCGCTGCAATACGTGGCGCTGAACACGGTGCTGTCGATCGCGCTGGCGCTGCCGGCGGCGTACGCCTTTTCGCGCTTCCGTTTCGTGGGCGACAAGCACCTGTTCTTCTGGCTGCTGTCCAACCGCATGGCGCCGCCAGCGGTGTTCGCGCTGCCGTTCTTCAACCTCTACTCGGCCATCGGGCTGTTCGACACGCCGCTGGCGGTGGCGCTGGCGCACTGCCTGTTCAACGTGCCGCTGGCGGTGTGGATCCTGGAAGGCTTCA